>VOFC01001465.1_pt1 | contig 230000 bp, 307 predicted proteins | sample 5384161 | NCBI WGS metagenome assembly VOFC01 (sample SAMN12384722, study PRJNA508395) | human gut metagenome | isolation source: healthy gut B | host: Homo sapiens
AAATACACTGGTTTTTGTATCCTCTGTGTACTCCTTTGGCACCACCGAGACAGAGACTGTGTATGTCATATCGGTAAAATCTGCACTTTTTAAGGAAATATCCCAGTCTGTTATGAGGCTGGCCTCCTCCTCAAGAGTGGACTTGATATCATCCTGCATGGTCTGCACATCGGAAAGTATCACCGATGTGTTGTCTGATGTGTATGACATCTGTGTCTCGAGCTTTTTTATCCTATTATTAAGCAATACTGCCCCCGCAATAAGTGCGGCGAGCAGTATTATGGTAATCGCATTGAAAATATTTTTTTTCAAATTCATATTATAGTGTTATTCCTCATCTTCCTCTGCAGCTACAGCTATTCCAAGCTCCTCAAGCTGCTTTGGATCTACAGTTCCGGGTGCCTCTGACATAAGATCTGAAGCATCCTTTACCTTAGGGAATGCAATAACCTCCTTGATGTTGTCTGTATGTAACATATGCATACAGATACGGTCAACACCAAAGGCAAGTCCTGCGTGTGGCGGTACACCATATGAGAATGCATCAAGCAGGAATCCAAACTGCTCATGTGCACGCTCCTTTGTGAAACCAAGCACCTCAAACATCTTCTCCTGAATGTCATCCTGATGGATACGCACTGAGCCTCCACCAAGCTCTGTACCATTGAGTACGATATCATATGCCTTTGCACGAACTGCGCCCGGATCTGAGTCTATCTTGTCCCAATCCTCCTCCATAGGCATAGTGAATGGATGATGCATTGCCATAAATCTGTTTTCCTCATCAGACCACTCAAGGAGTGGGAACTCTGTTACCCAGAGGAAATTGTACTTGTTCTCATCAATCAGGCCAAGCTCAGCTCCGAGCATGAGACGAAGCGCTCCAAGTACATTCCATACGATTTTATTCTTGTCTGCTGCGAAAAGGAGTAAATCTCCCGGCTTTCCGTTCATCTTTGCAACAAGTGCATCAAGCTCAGCTTCTGTCATAAACTTGGCAAATGATGACTTGTATGTGCCATCCTCATTGATGCACAGATATGCAAGACCTTTTGCTCCACAGCCTTTTGCGTGCTCAACAAGCTTGTCGATCTTCTTACGAGGCATCTTGGCCTGTCCCTCTACATTGATACCGCGAACAGAGCCACCGTTTTCAAGAGCTCCTGTGAATACTCCAAAGCCACAGTCCTTTACCACTTCCGAAACATCGCAAAGCTCCATACCAAAGCGTGTATCAGGCTTGTCAGAACCAAATCTGTCCATAGCCTCCTGCCAAGGCATACGCTTAAACGGAATCTCAACATCCACATTTATGACCTCTTTAAAAAGGTGCTTTAAGAGTCTCTCATTTACCTCGATTACATCATCGATATCTACGAATGAAAGCTCCATATCGGCCTGTGTAAACTCAGGCTGTCTGTCTGCACGCAGATCCTCGTCACGGAAGCATCGTGCAATCTGGAAATATCTGTCATAACCTGAAGCCATCAGAAGCTGCTTAAAGAGCTGTGGTGACTGTGGGAGCGCGTAAAAATGTCCGTGGTGTATACGGCTTGGCACGAGATAATCTCTAGCGCCCTCCGGTGTAGACTTGCAAAGGATTGGTGTCTCTATCTCCAAAAAGCCCTCGTTTGCCATAAAGTCACGCATCACGCGAAGCACATTGCTTCTGAGCATGAGATTTCTCTGGATATCAGGGCGGCGAAGATCCAGATAACGGTATTTAAGTCTGATGTCCTCGCTGGTCTTTGAATTCTCCTCAATCTGGAATGGAGGTGTCTGTGCCTCTGAAAGCACTCTGATTGATGTAGCGATAACCTCGATATCACCTGTCTTTAAGTTCTCATTGACAGCAGCTGTTCTCTTCTGGACAGTTCCCTCAACTGCGATGACGAACTCACTTCTTAAGGTGCCTGCCTTTTCAAAGCCCTCTGCACCTACATTTTCCTCACCGAATACTATCTGAAGTATTCCGCTTCTGTCTCTTAAATCTACGAAAATGAGACTTCCTAAATTTCTTCTCTTCTGTACCCAGCCCATGACGGTGACCTTCTCACCGATATTGGCATTTGATACCTCTGTACATCTATGGCTTCTATGTAAGCCCTGCATTGATTCTGCCATTTTATACTCCTTATATTTCTACTATATATTTATTCTAATAACTGTTTGGTACCGCTGCTACACAGCTAAACTGCTGCTTATCAGATTCCTATCTGTTAAAGAACTCAACAAACTCCTCGTAGCCCTCTTTCATAAGCTGCTCCTTCTGGAATTTCTTGTTCTTGTTCATGCGCACAACAAGCACCTGCTGTCCGTTTGCTCTTGCGTCTTTTGCCTGGTTCATGACATCAACAAGCTTGTCTGCCGGATATTTCTTCTCAACCAGATAAGCCACCTTCTTTGGACTCTCCGGAATCTTGAAGCCACTCTCCATGAGAAGCAGGATAATTCTCTCAAAACCGATTGAAAAACCACATGCTGGTACATCGTTTCCTGTGAACTTTCCGATCATCTTGTCGTAACGACCGCCACCGCCACAGGCTGCGCCAAGCTCAGGCATTGATATCTCAAAAATAGTTCCTGTGTAGTAGCTCATTCCACGAACTAGTGTAGGGTCAAATACGAGCTCAAACTTTGCTCCCTTTGTTGCATTTACCGCAGTAGCTATCTCTGTCATATTTGTAACCACTTCTTCGTCTAAATATTCACCGAGCTTTTCTGAAAGTATATTTACACCCTCAGTGACATCCCTTGTCTGCTCCAAAAGCTTGAACAAATCAAGATATTTGTCAATATTTTCCTGTGGATAGCCATCCTGTGCAAGCTCACTTGCAACGCCTTCCACTCCTATCTTGTCCATCTTATCGAGTGTGATAAATACGCTGTCGTAATCCTCCTCAGCGAAACCACTGTAAGCAGCCATTGCCTTTAGGATTCTTCTCTCGTTGATTCTTATCTCAAAGTTCTCGAAGCCGAGTCTGCCGATTGTGGTAGTGGTTGCTGTAATCAGCTCTATCTCTGCCAGATTGCTTGGCTCTCCGAGTATATCGATATCACACTGTGTAAACTGTCTGTAGCGGCCTCTCTGAGGTCTGTCTGCTCTCCACACACTGCCCATCTGAAGTGCCTTAAACGGCGATGGCAGGTTGTTGGCATTGTTTGAATAATATCTTGAAAGTGGCACTGTAAGGTCATAGCGCATTCCAAAGTCTACTACATCCGACTCTTCCTTTGCTGTCTCCAGATTCAGCTTCTCGCCTCTCTTCATTACCTTGAAGATCAGCTTTTCATTTTCTCCGCCCTGCTTGCTTGTGAGATTTGCTATATTCTCCATGCATGGTGTCTCTATCGGTGTAAATAAAGCTTCTATATGTATCCTTGATCACACTTGTCACATAATCACGGATTTCCATCTCTGCAGGTAATATATCCTTCATGCCGTTGACCGGCTTTTTTGCTCAGTGCCATTTGGTTTCCTCCATCTATATTAAAATATTGAATTCATTAGCTATTCTATTATACTTTTCGGTTTTGCAATCGTCAAGGGTTTATGGCAATTATACGGGCTGCAAAGATAACGAGCATCTGCTGTGAACGGTTACAAATGCTAATGCACATCTACTTGGTGGATTGCAAATTCCGCACGGAGACAAGCCCATGGATTTTGCTTCATCAAGCGTTACCTCTGTGTCACTCTTTTTCAAGGTACGACAGCCCGCACGGTGATATTTCTTGCCGGTTGCTGTGATATGAACCATAGTCTCGCTGTTTGAGGAATCTGCAGCGCTATTTTCTGCTGCTGAGCTGTCTGAGCCTGATGATGCACTTCCTGTGGTGCCATCCAGCCAGCTGTCACCATTCTCATAGTTTATTCCGACTCCGGGCTGCACATTATAGCAATATACATTAAAAAGTATGCCGCCACCGTTATCCTCAACCGACTTTGCCTCTATGAGAACGCCGTTTGCAACTAGATTGCTGCCCGAGAACATCGGAGTCACTCTGTAAAGCACATGATTTCCTGTATTGTTTACATAATCCGCTACCAGATTCTCAAACGGCAGCATCCCCTCCACATTCAGGTATCTCGTGCCGGTAATAAGGTTCTTCGGATTGGCATTCTCGCCGGCAAGCTGATAGCCAATAAGATGACAGCGATTATATAAATACCTGTCCTTTATCACATCATACTTCACCGTATGCCAGCCTGATGGCTTTATCATGCCTATCTTGCCACGCTCCTCAGTCGGCATGATATCTCTGCAGATATTGGCATAAGCCACACCGCATCTGCCAAGTGAATCCAAATCACTGTAATTTTCAAAAGCAGTGGTAGTCATATCGCTGTCCGTAAAAAAAGGCTCATTATTGTTGACAGCCACGTATGCCTTGCCATCATATGCCGGAATCGCATCGAGGGGAACGTAGGAATTGTTATTTACCAGATCCTCCTGTGGCCCATCCACTTTATCCTTGCTGCCTAAAGCACCGGAAGAATCCTCACCTGCCACTTCAGCTACTGCGGCATGCCCGGCACCTTCAGTGCCGGATAAATCAGTGGAGGCACAGCCTGTAAAAATTGTAGCAATTGCAAGTAATTCACATAGTGCAATTGCTGCTGTTTTCCTTAACTTTAGCCATATGTTCATATAAAATCACTCTTTCTATCAATCGATTGATATTGGATTTTCCCTAATTACAATAAATTAAATGAATACTTAAATTACTAAACCTAATATACTTTTATTTCCTCGCTTCATTTATTATAGCAAACATTTGTTTGTTTTTCAACCCTTGCTGTAGAAAAGCTATACATTTCCGTGTGCACCACGACCGGGCGGCCGTAAGGGGCTTACGGCCCGAACTCTGTAGGATTAAAAAAGCCACCCCAGGCATAACACCCGGTGTGGCTTTTAATCATGTATTATGAAATTATATGAATCACCTAATGTGAATCAACACTGCTATATTGCAGAACAAATCTACTCGCAAAGCTTAGAAAACTCATCCGCAACAAACTGAACCTTGGTTCCGATAATAACCTGAACAGAATTCTTGCCAGGCTTCATAACGCCTGCAACACCTGCAGATTTAATCTTCTTGTCATCAACCTGAGTGATATCCTTAACCTCAAGTCTCAGTCTTGTGATGCAGTTGTCAATGCTTGCAATATTGTCTTTGCCACCGCAGCCCTCAAGAATAGTCTTTGCAACTGCTGTGTAGTCATTGTTAGAAAGCACTGCCTTCTTCTCTGCCTCGACATCATCGTCCTCTCTACCAGGGGTCTTAAGATCCCATTTCTTGATAGCGAAATAGAATACAATGTAGAATATGATAAAAGCTGCGATTCCAAGAGGAATGATGAGCCATGTCCTTGCTGCAGCCGGAAGTGAAGATGAGAATAATAAATCCATCGCGCCGGCTGAGAATGAGAAGCCTGCTCTAAATCCAAGAGCTACTGTAATCATTGTGAAAATACCATAAAGTAAAGCATAAATCACATAGAGACCAGGAGCAAGGAACATAAATGCAAACTCGAAAGGCTCTGTAACACCACAGATGAATGCACAGATAGCTGCAGAAGCAAGGATACCGATGGCAGCCTTTTTTCTTAGCAGGCTTTGCACACTTAACCATGGCAAGTGCTGCACCAGGAATACCAAACATCATACATGGGAAGAAACCTGACATGTACATTCCGAGGCTCCATGAAACATCCTTTGATGTCTCGCCTGCCCAGAAATGTTTGAGGTCTCCAAGTCCGATAGTATCGAACCAGAATACATTGTTTAATGCGTGGTGTAATCCTGTAGGGATTAACAGACGGTTCAGGAATGCATAGATACCTGCGCCGACTACATCAAGACCAACGATTGCTTTACCGATAGATACAAGAGCACCGAAAAGTAATGGCCATACAAACAGTAATACTACAGATACAAGGATTGAAACAACACCTGCGATAATTGCTACGCAACGCTTGCCACTGAAGAATGACAGCCAGTCAGGAAGCTTTGTATCCTTAAATCTGTTGTAACACAAAGAACCAATAATACCGGCCAAGATACCGATAAATGGGTTTGCAATCTTGTCGAATGCAAGTGTCTTTGTAGCGCTGTCAGCGATAGATGGCATGATTGTGGTAACAAAGCCTGTAGACAGGAGTGTTGTCATCATCAGCCATGAAGCTAAAGCTGCAATACCGCCGGTACCGTCGTTCTTTTCCGACATACCGACACCAACGCCGATTACAAAAAGGATGGCCATGTTGTCAATCAAAGCGCCCCCTGCTTTAACTAAAAACAGACCTATTAAATTACGTACACCCTCGATGTCACCACCCTGCATGGTTGCAGGACATAAATAATATCCAATACCCATGAGGATACCACAGATAGGAAGTACTGCTACGGGAAGCATTAAAGCTTTACCCAGTTTTTGAAGAAATTTCATAAATTTCCCCCCCTCCTTTACATTATGTATACTAAACTGGAGATACTCCAATAAAGTTCGTTATTATTATACAAATCTACGCGAGACTTAAAATCTCATCACCGGCGGATACATCACCCTCTTTGAGTATCTTTATCTCACTATAATCAGCAGTGTTGCCAATTAAAACCGGAGTAATGACATTAAGATCTGCTGCCTTAATCTGCTCCAGGTCAGCCTCCATCAAAAGGTCACCCTTCTTCACCTGATCACCAACGGAAATATGTGATGTAAAAGGAGCACCCTTTAGTATCACTGTATCCAGACCAATGTGCAAAAGCAGCTCGACTCCCTGAGTGGTCGTCGTGGTAAAAGCATGAAGCGTATCAAATACAGCTGTCACCTCGCCATCCGCCGGAGCGTAAAACCTGCCCTCAGAAGGAATCACGGCCACGCCGTCTCCCAATATCTTCTCAGAAAAAGTAGGATCCGGAACCTCTGTAATAGGAACCACTCTGGCGTTGCACGGAGAACAGATCACCTTTCCCTTTGACTTATTCTTAAAAAAACCTAACATGATATCTCCTTTCCGTCGATATACACACTCACAATATCCAAATCATCATTGAGAAGCACAAAATCTGCTCTCTTTCCTGCAGAAATGCTGCCTGCTTCATCATAGATGCCAATCTCCTTAGCCGGATTGGCTGTAGCACACATAATAGCCTCCTCAAGCGGAATACCTGCCTGCCTTACTGTGAAACGCATACAATCCATCAGATTGGTTGCCGAGCCGGCAATTGTCCCATCATGGAGTGTAGCAAGCGGACCTCTGACCGTCACTGCCTGTCCACCGAGTGTATACTCGCCATCCTCAAGCCCTGTGGCTCTCATGCTGTCACTTATTAAAATCATGCGCTTCGCACCAAACATGGCAAATGTCGCCCTGATAACCGACGGATGAATATGCACTCCGTCACAAATGAGCTCTGCATGACACTTTTCTGAATCTCTCACAGCCCCGATAACTCCCGGATTCCTGTGATGAAGCGGTGGCATCGCATTATACAAATGTGTGGCATGGCTTGCACCATGCTCAATAGCCTCTACTGCGGTGTCATAATCAGCCGCTGTGTGTGCTATTGAAACCACAACACTTCCTCTTACCCTGTCTATAAAATCAATCGCGCCCGGCTCTTCCGGAGCAATATCTACAAGCTTTATCAAGCCATGGGCCGCATCCTGAAGCTCACAGAAATAATCATAATCACATCGCATGATATTCTCTGCCGCCTGTGCGCCCTTTTTAGAAGGACTGATAAAAGGTCCCTCCATATTGATACCTACAAGATGTGCACCACCATGATAATTATAATCACCGGCATTTTTCATGACACTCAAAAGCTCATCCCTTTGAATGGTCATAGTAGCCGGACACACGCTCGTCACTCCGATAGAAGCCTCGTATGCTGTAATCACATCAAGTGCCTCTTTGGTGCCGTCACACATATCAGCCCCCTTGCATCCATGAAAATGAATATCCACAAGACCCGGTATCATGATAAGACCTGATGCATCTATAATCTCCTGCTGTGTGCTGTCAGCAGCCGCATCCGTGTCAGCTGTTCTCTCCAAAACACTGTCAAAACGGCCATCCTTAACGACAACATCACCTTGCATAAAGCTGCCATCCTCTGTAAATACCCTTGCATTTTTTTATTAACATATACATGTACCTTCTCAACTAAAAAACATCTACAGCCTGCTCAGTGCAGCCTCATCCGCTACAAGCGTAACATCATTGTGCAGCTGCAATACAGAAGCCGGCACCTGTGGTGTAATCGGTCCAAAGAAAGCCTTGTGCACAATCTCTGCCTTATCCTCACCACTTGCAATAATAAGAATCTTCTTAGCCTGCATGATGGTCTTGATACCCATTGTATAAGCCTGCTTCGGAACATCATCAGCCGATGCAAAAAAGCGCTTATTGGCCTCAATAGTAGACTCTGTCAGATTCACACAGTGTACCTGCTTGTCAAAAAGACTCTCCCGGCTCATTAAAACCGATATGACCATTGTGCCCGATACCAAGAAGCTGTAAATCAACACCGCCAAGAGACTGAATCAGCTCTGTATAGCGCTTGCACTCCTTCTGTGAATCCGGTTCCATGCCGTTTGGCAGGTGAGTATTCTCAACCGGAATATTAACATGATCAAACAAATTCTGATGCATAAAATAATAGTAGCTCTGGTCATTCTCACGGCTTAGTCCCTTGTACTGATCAAGGTTCACCGTCATAACCTCTGAGAAGTCCAAATCCCCCTTCTTGAACCACTCAACGAGCTGCTTATATAAGCCGACAGGTGTAGAGCCTGTAGCCAGTCCCAATACACAATTAGGCTTCATAATCACCTGTGCCGATATGATATTTGCAGCCTTTCTGCTCATATCTGCATAATCCTTAGCATTATATATTCTCATGAAAAATCCCCCCAATTCGTAAAATATAACCAATACTATCTGCACAACCTTCAAATGTGCTGTTCAATTGCATATATGCATTTTACCTTATATAGGACATTTTGTCCAGCACTTTTTGTTATATTTTGCACATTTCATAAAAAAAAAGTATTAAATTTTAATGCGTTAAAGTGGTAAAATTGCATAAAAAAATTCGTTTCAAATGAATATATAATTTTTCACATATCACTATCATTATGGTATAATAGAGACATACAAATCTGAAGTTGGAGGATACACGCATGAAAATTGTAATCATTAATGGAAGTGCCAGAAAAGGAAACACGCTGACAGCAATCAATGCATTTATAAATTGATAAAATTGCTGCCGCAGATATGATTCTTTTTGCTACACCAGTTTATTGGTGGGGAATGTCAGCACAATTGAAACTTATCATTGATAAGTGCTACTGCCGTGGATTGCAGTTAAAAAATAAAAAAGTTGGCACGATTGTTGTAGGCGGTTCTCCCGTAGACAGTATCCAGTATGAGCTGATTGATAAGCAGTTTGACTGTATAGCAAAATATCTTTCATGGGATATGCTTTTCAAAAAATCATATTACGCAACAGCCAGAGATGAACTTGAAAAAAAACAAGGATTCCATGAACGAACTTGAGGGGATCGGAAAAAATTTATAAAACCATAATTATTTTTTGAAAAGCGTTGCTAAAGATCTAACTAAAGAGATTGCAGAAAAGTCGATTTACGATTATCTGGAAAATACTCTTGGAGTTTCCATTGTCACAAGTAAACGTATCATGACCGTATAAAAGATGACTGAAATTGATGAAAAATATTTGGATCTTGGAGACTATAACTGTATGGCTGTTGTCACCTCTCATACTTACAATAGTGATGGTGTTATGTTTGAATATACCCAGTCACGCCATCGCCCTGATTACTTTAGCTTCCAGGATAATGCAACAAGACAATCAATTTAGCAGGGAAAAAATATGAAACAGAAAAATATTTTATTTACAGACATGGATGGAACAATATTGTTCTCTGATAATGGAAAAACATATTTTAAGGAATCAGATTTAGATGCAATAAAGGAATTCCAGCAAAGAGGAAATCTGATCGTAATTAACTCCGGCAGAGCATTGCCATGGATAGTTGCTCCGTTGGAAGGATATCTTTTGCCTGATTACATGATTGCCGGTACAGGGAGTATTATCGCGGATAGTCATCAACAAATACTGCATGAAGAACCTGTATCATTTACAGCAATCAAAAAAATAATAAACGAATATACATCGGATATACCATTAACAGTTCATACGAAAGACAACGTATTTTCATGCAATCAAAAAAAGCAGTACAGCCTGCCAACAACACCTATTAGCAGTATTGATTTATTAAAAACGGAAAAACTTTATGGAATGTCATTCCATTTCAAAGACAATAAATCTGCAAAAGCTTTTGCAGACTGGCTGGAAAAAGTCAGATCACCAGGAGGTGAGAGCTTTTGTAAATATCCAGGATGTTGACATGGCGTGTAGAGACTGTTCAAAAAGGGAACGCCATGAACATCCTTTGTCAGAAACTTGGATTCATGCATGAACAAATCTACGCCATTGGTGATGCTGAAAATGACATTGATATGTTAAGGGCAACAAAGCATGGTTATACATTCCATCATTCTCCAGCTACTGTAAAGCAATATGCAGAAGGCTGTGTCAAATCTGTGTCAGAGTTAATTGATAAAATATTGAAAAGAACTAATTGAAATCTTTATTCTATTTGTAATCTTTGTTTTTGAGCAACGTACCTACAAACGGTATCGTAGCAAATTCCTGCGGGTTACTTCTGATAATGTAATCGATATAATTTCCCACAGTCAACGCGTATGCATAGTAGCCCATCGGGTTCGGATGAAAGCCCAACCCGAACGATTTACGCATTTCTGCATCGTATACGGGCGCATGCGCAGTCATATCCAGCAAGTAAGTAAACTCAAACATATCGCACAATTTGGCGAGTTCGCTTGCGATATAACGGATATCGTTATCACACGCTTCCCCGCGCAGTTGAGGAGTTACAACAAAAATACGCGCGTTAGGCTCTATTGTTTTAAGTTTGGAAACGATTTTGCCCATATTACCGAAAAACGTATCGTCATTATCCTGCGGACAATCGGCGTTGACGTCCTTGACACTTCCCAGAGGATGCCCGAACACAAACGAATCGTTGTTGCCTAACGCAATAATATACGCTTGATTCCATTGCCAAAATCCTTTTGCGTCCGCCCAACTTTGAACATACTCGCGCGCGGTCATTCCGCCGCGGGAATAATTGTTGTATTTTGTTCCAGTAATGCGCTCCAAAACAGCAGGCCACGAATACTCGTACATATCGGTATAAACTATATTTCCGTTTTCATCATGACTTTCAAACTCGCCCGATGCCAAAGAATCCCCTATAACGCCTATTTGCTTAAAAACGCCCGCAAAACCGCACGTTTCCTTGATAATATCCAACGGCTGTTCGTTTGCGCCGATTTCAAATCGTTTGTTATTCATTTTATTCACCCTCCTGTTGTTCTTCTTTAACCTTTTTAGGCTTATCCCATTCCGTACCGGTTACAGTTTTAAGATCAAGTCCGCGAGTTTCGCCGACAAACAGCCACATTATTACAATTGCCCCTATAAGCCCTGGAACCGTCAAGCCCAAATACATATAACCGAACATGCTTTCGGGAATGATAGGCAGCAGTATCATAGTAATAACTGTTGCAAGTCCGCCCATAACTCCGTTAAGCAACGTATTGATTACCGTAACCGACGAACGCAGGTTTGTAGGAGACGATTCGGAAAACATAATTCCGCCGATGGTATCGCCTGCGCCCCAGTAACTGCCCATAAATCCGCCGATAGCAAAACCCGTCAAATACGGAGTCCACTTGAACATACCGCTAAAGATAAACAGCAAATAACACGTCAACGCCGAACAAGACATTGCGACTATAGTTACTTTACGTCCGAATTTATCCGACACAAAACCGGAAATCAATGTAAACAGCGCGTTGCCGACGGGATACAGAAACAAAGCACGAGTTATTTCTTCTTCCGTCATCAGCGCCGACTTTGCCATGACCGTACTGTACGTTGCCGTACCTAACGAAGCAAGATAAAAGCAGCAACAAGCAATAATCAAAAAGCGCAATTGTCTGTGTTTGAATGCAAATTTTACAGCGGTCAGAATTCCGCCTTGTGCGTTTTGTTCGCGTCCTTCCTTGCTGCGTTGTTCACGTTCTTCTATAGGCGTTTTTAAGTACTCTATTCTTTTAATCAAAAATGCGTTTGTTTCCTTAGCAAAAAGCAGCGCGAATAACGCCATTACAAAACCGACAATTGCTGGAACTAAATATACAACGTGCCAACGCTCGCTTACGTTTTGCATGAGTGTAGCCCTAAGCAACGGAACAAGCAACGTACCCAGTATCGCCACCGCTTTTACGATTGCGTAGTTACGGGCGCGAGACTTTTTGTCGGAGCATTCCAGTATGTACACGCATTGCATATCGTGCGAGACCATAAAACCCATCAACGTGCCGCCTATCATGTAAACGTAGATATCTTTGGATAAATACACAAGGAACAGCCCTAAGCCCATACATAACGTGTTAATAACCAAAAACGGCTTACGCCCGAATTTGTCCGCAAGGGGACGATAGAAAATAATAAGCAGTGTTACCGGATAGGAAATAAAACCTATGGCGGAAAAGAGCGATAATCCCTCGCCGTATTCCATACCCATATTTTTTACGAAGAATTCTGTAACTATATTCGCCTGAAACTGAATGGATATAGTAGACGCAATTTCGTCCGTTATGTAGATGAGCGACAAAATCATAAACAAGTAAATCAAATAAAACTTGTTGCTTCTTGCGCCCAACTGCTTTTCGCGGCGGATAAGTTCCTTGGCTTCGCGCGCCTGTAATCGTTCAACGTTTTTTGCCATTTTGAGTTTTCTCCTTTTGAAAATTGTAAACAAGGAAATTCTTGGTCATCTCGTCGGTAATGCCGTAGCGCTCCGCCAAATTGTGTATGGCTTGCAAGAAATCCGCGCCGGAGCAGCCTTTAGACAACAGGTTTTCTTTTTCGATAAGTTTATTCCAAAAAACATTCAAAACAATTTCGTCGGTGGCAAGGGAAACAACCGAATGATTGCGCGTATGCACGTAAACGTTGCGATCGCCTTCTTCTCCGACTAAACACTCTCCGCCGTCGATTATAATTGTTGTTCTACGGTATGGAAACAGTGTTGAAACGTCGTTGATATTGTACGAATACACCGTTGCGCCCTCGACCAAAATGCTTTCGAAGGTAAAAATATACACCTTTACCCCGCGGGATATTGCGTTTTCGATATTACTACGCAGCACTTCGAACAGCTCCCGCCAAATGGACAGCGAAATTTCCGCTTGCGCGCTGTCGATAAGTTCCTTTGCCTTGGCAACGTATTTTTCTTCGCCCACTATATTCATTACATAATCGACGTCGGCGTTTTCCGTTGCAAGTTGTTGCAGCTCGCGTTCGGCGCAGGCAATATTCTTTTCGTTTTCTTCCTTGATGCTACGTATAAGGTCTTGATACTCGATAGGCTTGTAAAAATTCGGCTCTCCGTCTATACGGATGACCGCGCCCTTTGCAATCAAACGATTGATGACCTCATAAACCAACGAACGCGCAACGCCGGAAAGTTTTGCGATTTCGTAACCGTTTAACACTTTATGTTTAATTAGTGTTCCGTATACTTTTGCTTCGTTTGACGAAAAGCCGAGTTTCTCTAAAAATTCATAATCATTCATAGTAGTTATACCCCACACCACTATCATGCTACAAATCTCTGCGTTTTCAATACCCTTTTTGAAAAATATGGTATTAAATTTACTTTTTGCGTCAATACGGGCTGTCGTCAAAGTACAGTTCGTCGTACAAATCATCGTCTTGCCTATCGAAACCTTCTTGCTGCTGTCGGTTGGTATTCTTTATTAGAGAATAACTTGCCGCGTTTTGCTCCGTATTGTAACTTTGTACATCAAAATTTTTAATTTGAAAACGTCGGAACTTTCATAGTACTACGACGGAAGACGGGTATATATAAAAAACAAGAGCTGGAAGCTCCAATTTAGCGCTTCCAGCTCAATCATTATCATAGAAGATTATTATTTACAGACTTTTCTTCATAGTCTCTTCTTACAGAACTTGCAAAAACATATTATTAATGTTTGGTGCAAATTTCTCCTACTTATTAATCTCTAGCATTTGTATCCTCCTCGACTCCTTCCAGTTCTTGTAACTCCCACATTAAATGACTATGAATTCCTCTAATTAATTTTCCGTTCGAGCAAACATACTATTAGCAGCCGGCAATATACCATTACTAATCAGACTAATCATTTTTAAAATGAACTCGTTATCGTCTTTTATAATGCATACTTCATAATCCGGCACCGTGACTCCCATTCTTTCCCAATTTTTAATATATTGTGGAAGATCAAAAGGTTTTTTATCATCGGGAATACACCATTAGGCAATATATATGGTTCTCCTTCAACAGATAAATATATTATAGGCGCGTAGTATGTTTCGCAATCATTATATATTTTTGCAACAGACTCATTATATAATTCCGCTTTTGCCTCTGTACATTCTATAAAATCTTCCTTATCGCCAACTTGTTCGAGTATTTTTTCATACTGTCCGTACATGAATGTTTTACTACTGTAGCCAAATGGATTTCCTTCTTTCTTCGCTGCAATTAAGCTTTCTGTAAATTGTTTTTGCAAAATTTCTGCATTTGTTTTACTAAGTCGATCAATCACACCTCTATTTGTAGTATATCTTTTATCTCCATTTTCCAATATTTGATATACACAATAATTTCCATCATGGAATACTTCATCTGTATCAATCACCAAAGGCATACATTGTGCTGCCATTATTTCGAGATTTTCCCATACTCTTTTTTTCCTTTCATTACCATTTTGGCCCAACATCCAATATCAAAATGTTTTAAAAATGAATAATCCTCTATTCCCGAAATAGTAACTTCGCCAATTACTCTGTCAACTGGTCTAATACATGACTTATGCGCCAACCCCACTTTATTAGAGCACTCTTCATTATCAATCTCAATTATATAAATTTCATTATCAAAAATAGCTTTTCCACAATTAGAGCATATACAATCTTGGCATTCTTCCAAAGATTTTTCTAACACTTCTTTATGTAACAGTTCTACATCAGTAGGCTCAAAATGCTCCTTGATCGGCCATATTATCAATTCGTATTTTCCCTCAATATCTCCCAATTCTTCTACTATTTCTTTTTCAATGTAATTATGACATCGCTCTTGCGAGGCACATCGATATAAAACAACAAATTCCAGTCCATTTTCAAATATCATCTTATTTGGTACTATATACTTTAATGATTCCTTTTTTCTTACTATCATCAAAACGATATAATTCAAACATAAAAATTGTATCGTTCTCTATTTTCATCTTCTCCATTGTTTTTTCGTTGGAATAGCAACCACATAATCAATTTGAACTGGAATAACTTTATTGTTTTCTTTCCACGACCTATTAAAAAAGGAGAAGCAAGTAGCTCTTCTTTTGTTTGATTTTCTTTAAAATATGATTTACACTGTTCTTTTAGATTTTCTCGGGACAAACATCTTCTATTTGCACCATATTCAATTGCTTTTGATATAAACGTTCTCCAAAATAGCTCAACATCAACATCAATCAATTTCCATAAAATCAACTTGATCGTTTTTTCGTATTCTTCCCCATTCTCTATATCAAATAATTCGACATACATACGTAGAAAAATCTTTAATAAAATATCCTCAGAAATATCCTCGTGCGTATATTTTTTATAAATTGTTTTAATATTACTACTAACTTTATCAAATATTTTTCTTTCTTCTTGGTATAATTTTTCTATTACACTCAAGCTATTAGCCAAACGTATTCCTTCTAAAATTCTTTTCAATTTCCGAAATTGCTTTCGATGCCTCTGTCCTTGTAACCAATATATATGCCAAATCATTCTCATTTTGTTTTAAGAATTGATTCACAAACTGTTCGCATACACAAAAAAACTCCGACTCACTATCATCGCTCAAAGATATCGTTCTCTTCATCTGAAAATATATTTTCTTACCAGAATCTAATGTAATAACCAAGTCATCAATTGCAGCATTTTTATGTAAAGATCCAACAACTATATCTAAAGAAGTCCGTGCTCATCGGCTTTCAGATTGGTATCACAAAGGTACTTTTTATAACGCAAAGAACTTTTGCATTCATCGTTACCATTGTCAAAAGACCAATGCCTGTGGAAAAATCCTTCTCTGTGGCATTAAATGTGCCTCATGTCCTACATGTAATCAGACCTGCAAGGACTTTGAAAAAGAACGATGTAAACGATTGGACAAAGCGCCATATGTTTGCAATGGCTGCACGAAAAAGATAAATCACTGCACGATTGCACATAAATACTATTACAACGGCCGTGCTGCTGACAGAAAATATCGTGAACTGCTGATATCTTCTCGTTCTGGAATAAATATGACCAAGCACCAGCTCCATCAGAAAGACCAGATTATATCTCCATTGATTGAGCAGGGGCAATCCCCTTATCAAATCCTTACAAATCACCCGGAACTGGATATGTCTGTCCGCTCTATGTACAACATACATTGACAAAGGACTCTTCACAGCAAGAAATATTGATTTGAAAAGACAGGCAAAATTCAAACCGCGAAAGTGCCATAAAAACACAAATCACTGATTGTTCTGTTTTTACAGACAGAACCTACTCAGACTTTTGTTCATTAGACCTGTCGTCTTTTTTGTGGAAATGGATGCTTCATATGGTTTTACCGAAAGGAACTTCTTTTGAATTCTTAACACAATGGGATGTGAATCTCATCGTAATCCACATCAACTCCACTCCGCGAGAAATCCTCAGTGGAAGGACACCATATGAAGTTGCATTAGAAACGCTTGGTGAAGATATCTTAAAAGCATTTCAGCTTAAGCCGATTGAACCAGATAAGGTTAATCTGACGCCTAAGCTGATACACTTTAACCATTAATAAAACTAATCGAAATCTGCTGTCAGACTGGATGTAAACTTTTCACATTTTTTAAATGAGGCTGGTGGAATTTAGTCTTGCACACAGAATTCCAGTGGCCCGTTTAGCATGCCTTGAAATCAAGAAAATTTCGATAAGTTACATCAATTATAGCAGAAAACGAGAGATTTAGTCCAAAAATTTCTTGTTAAACCAGCAAAATTTAAATCACGATGGAATTTACTCTTGCATTGGAATTTACTTTTTCAAGTCAGCAAATGTTATGAAATGTTACGACATGGGTAAAAAAAAAATATGCTGCACCTCGTATCGTCCTTACTGTTAACAATTTGTTAACAGGAAAGGCGACTCCTTTGCATCATCCTCTGATATATCTTCAGCCATATCAGACTCCTCGTCTGCTGGCAAAGAGATATTTTTGGAATGCTCGCTTGAAATACCAAAGAATCTCCGGTTTAACTCGGCAATGGTTTCTTCCAGATTTACAATGGTCTGGCGCAGATCCCGGATGGTATTATCAGAAGTCTTTCTCCTATCAGTGCGGCCGGTGATTACAAAAATCTTGGAAACACCGGACAGGTCGCCTAACATAACTTTTGCAGAGCCGTTAGTGTTTGAACGATTGTAGACTCTGCCGCAGCATTGGTGATTTCAATCTGAATCCCATGCATTGAGATTTTAATAGCAGTTGCAGTAATCTCTTCTGAACTACAATTCATTGGTAATTCAGATACAGGATTGAAATTCAGTTCCACAACTTCCTGCTTCTGGCAGGGAATCACGGCACCGACAGCAGCTGGTGGAATACTGCATGCTTTATTGCGAAGTCGTTTGACATGGTAATAAAAAGTACTGATTCCGATTTGGTGCTCCATGCACCAGTCCTTGTCAGAGAGCCCCTTGACCGGCATTCGCTAATCAGGTCCAGCCACTTTTCATCATAGTAGTGCAGTCTTTTTTGAACTCATAGTAATTCACTCCTAAAGGTTATTCAGAGTGAATTCAACCGGAATCAATCACAGTTAGAGCAAACGGCTCCAACTACAAATGTAGCTGTTCCAGAGATGTCCTCACTCCTGAAGTGATTATCTCATGAAAAGTCGGTGGCGACAAACCGTGCGATTATACATCGCTTACGATGCATATCATTTACAACTTGTAATATTCTCATTTTAATTTCCTGCTTTTCTTATTATCCCTCATAATAATCCTATGAATATTTTTGAAAATCTTCTATCTAAAAACGCAAAAGCCCATTTACAATTGGGAGTTTTTTTATACCTAAAGACAATAGCAATGTAATTATTACTACTATTCCTGTGTATAAGAATGATATACATATATTTGTTGTAATTATTTTGACATCAATTATTTGCTCAATAAATCTTAAAACTGGTATATGTATCAAATAAATTCCTAATGTGTTTTTTGAAATTAATTCAATCACTTTGTTTGATTTATTATAATTCATACACAAAGTATAAATAGCCAATACATTTATAAACGTAAATATTGTTTCTTTTCCGTACCATCCGATCTCCCAAAGATTATGATTTAATTTCGTATACATTATGCCGCACATAAATAAAAAACATGTATCCAATAAAATTATGGCAACAAATATCCACTTTTTATTGCTCATGAAATTTTTAAATTTTTCCTGATAACGATATATAATTCCTCCACAACAGAAATATATTAATGCATAACTATTTACATCTTTAAATGGATTGAACATATTAAATATATTTTTATTAGCTATTACAACCGGATGTTTCACTAAAATAGACAACATTGTCATAATTTCATTCACAAACGCATTTCCAAAAAAATAATAATAGCGCCAATACATACAAAATATACTAATATTGATGCTTTTTTCTGATACGCATAATAGAAAACTGGGAAAAACAGATAAATACATATCAACTCTCCCATATACCACAAATGACTAATCCAATTTTCTTTGAATTGCCATAATGTTTTTAGAAATTCTCCAACACTTAAAATCTCTTTCCGAATAAGCATGAGACTAATAATTGTTATACCACCCCATATAACAGTAAGAACCATCATCCGTATTATTCTGCTTATATGCTTATGCAAATCAAGTTCTTTATTAAATAATAAAAAACCATTTAAAAAAAAAAACAAAGGGGTTGCAACTGCTGCAAAAGCCTGTAAAAAATAATAACTATAGAACTTCATTGTTCCTGTCATTGTTATCTGCGGCAATACACCATGATAAAATACAACACTTATGATTGCTATGCTTTTCATTAAATCAAGATAATATATCCTTTTATATTGTTGTTCCATTTTTTTTCCTCCTCATATAATCAAGTGGTTTTTTATTGAAAATTCAAGGTTTTTCAACCTTTCATATCTCAGTGAATAAGCCACAGCTATGAGCATTTCGATGTATCAGGTACTGAAATAGCGGTTAAAGGGTATACGAAATAAAACGTCATTGATTTTCGCTTTACTGGCCTTGTGTATACCCTTCCCTCTATGGCAGCTAACCTCCTATATCCACCAGGATCATCTCTGTCTCCAGAGGTCCTAACTTCCTTCGTCCTGCCTGCCCATAACCAGGGTGTCAGCTATGCTCCCTAACGGGGTCTCGCCCCATGGAAAATATTCCTGCCGACTACTGGCTCATTCTTTGTATTATTGATTACTGACTCGCTTCCTGTTCCAGCACTGTGATCAGTGGACGTTATCTGTTACATTCTGCTTGATCCAGTGGCTGTCCACATGACAGCCTCCATTATAGTTACTTGTCTTTCTTACGCAGCCTGTATATAAACTGCCGGTCTCTTGATATCGCTGACCATCTTTTTCGGATCATAATCCACACCTTTTGTCAGCATGGCATAAAAGACTCGTATCAGCTTGGCTGCAATCGCCATAAGTGACTGCATTTTCTTCAACGGATTCAGCCTTCTGGTTGTGTAATAATTATGGAGCTCTCTGAACTCCGAGTTCTTCGCCACAAGCGACATTGCAACCTCAAAGAGCAGGTATCTGAGTCTCTTTCGACCTCGTCTGCTTATTGTTGTCTCGCCCTTGTGCTTTCCCGAACTACTTTCAACCAATGCCAATCCTGCAAGCTTCTGCAGTTCTTTCGGATTGTTGAAGCGGCTGATATCACCTACTTCTGCAAGGAATCCTGACACTGTCTTGATTCCCACACCTTTGATCTCCAATAGCTTCTCAGCCATCGGAATCTGTTTTACCAACCCTTCAATCAGAGTCATAACTTCCTGAAGACGTATGTTTCTGGATTCATAATCCTCCAGAAGCATTCGGATTTCCATTCTTGCAGATACTGCTCCTTCTTTGCTTCCGACACTGTGCTCTGCAGCTTCTATCAGGATCTTCGCCCTCGCTTTTCCAACTGCTCTTAACTTCGCATCACGCCAGATTTGGTTCACTCCATCGATACCTAACGTCAGGATATCTTCAGGGAGTGGGGCTGCTTTAAGGATTAGCATTCCGCTCTTGGCATCCGGCTTTCCGTATACCGTCTTATATTCAGGAAAATATATATTGAACCAACGACTGATCCTGTTTTGAATTCTTGTAAGTTCCGCCTGTAACTGGAATCTTATGTTTGATGCTGTTCTAAGATCAGCGTAAACACCATCCGGCAGGTAGGGGATCATGTAACGTCCCTCTCTAACTAATCCTGCTATAACTTTCGGATCCTTACGGTCATTTTTAGTTGGATTATTGTCGTCGAGTTCTTTTGATTTTTTCACATGGTGAGGATTTACAAGGACCGGTTTCATTTCATTATCCTGTAGAAACTTTCCAAGATTGAACCAATAGTGCCCGGTCGGTTCCATACCTGGAACCACCTTATCCTTCTCATGCCTTTCTTTGAGGTCCAGGATCCATTCCTTAAATGTCACAAATCCATCCTCTGTGTTGCTAAACTTAAATGGCTTCTTCGAATACTCGATTCCTCTGTAATCAAAAGCTCTGGCATAGTGCGTTTCACTTCCGACATCAATTCCGAGTACTAAAGTTTTTTCTGTAATAGCTTCAATTTTTGCGTTCTGTGTGTTAGACTTCATTGTAGATACCTCTCTGTTCAATAAGATTTTTACTAACCTGCCAGTCAGTAGTCTTATTGTACTCTGAGGTATTTTCAATTTTCAACATCCACGCTTTTTATTATACAGGAAGGTATGTCATATGAATCGAATTGACATCTGCAAAAATATCATCCAATCCATTAAGGAGTATATCACAATCCCAGAAAAACTGGAACCTCATCGTGCGAAAAATCATTTTATTCGCAAACGAAAGCTTTCTCTTTTTCAAGTAATTATGTATCTGCTTTACACTTCAAAGGCCTCCATGTTTCAAAATCTTTCCCGTATTCTGGAAGATCTTGGAAGCCTTGATTTCCCTAACATTTCAAAACAGGCTCTGTCAAGGGCTCGCCAATTTATTACCCCTGCTTTATTTAAAGAGCTCTACTATTTATCAGTTGATTTATTCTATAAGCAACTCCCATCTCGTAAACTTTGGAATGGATATCATTTATTTGCCATCGATGGTTCTAAAATAGAATTGCCTAATTCAAAATCGAATTTCGAGTTCTTTGGTGAAATGTTTGGATATCCTGATCCAAGCCGCCGTTTTACTATGGGACTTCGTTCCATTGTTTATGATGTTCTTGATGATTATATTGTCCATGCTTCTTTTCAACGATATCTTGCATCTGAACGCTCCGCTGCTTTAGAGCATTTGCATAATTTAGAAGATTTAAATATCTATCAAAACAGCGTTGTAATCTTTGATCGTGGCTATTATTCTGAAGATATGTTTCGTTACTGTGTCGAGCATCAGCACCTTTGTCTTATGCGCTTAAAACAGAATTATAACATTGCTAAGAAATGCTCTGGAGACATAATCACGGTTCTTCCCGGCAACGAAAAAAGACGGGACTGAGGATATCAGGATAAGAGTCATCGAAGTTATTCTCAATGATGGAACGAAAGAGTATCTTGCCACCAATCTTTTTGATTCACATATTTCTCAACAGATGTTCCGCGAACTTTACTTCTATCGCTGGCCAGTCGAAACAAAATATAAGGAATTGAAAAGCCGCCTTGCTATTGAAGAATTTTCCGGTGCAACGACCACTTCAGTGCTTCAAGAATTTTATATCAACGTACTTCTTTCAAACCTGTCATCTCTTATTAAAAATCAAGTTGATGAAGAAATTCAGATTACCGCTAAAAGTACGAATAAATATCGATACCAAGCAAACCGAGCATTTATTATCGGACGTGTCAAAACAATAGTTCCCAAAATCCTGTGTAATCTTTTCGATTTATCTGCACTTGATATACTATATAAGGAATCTCTCCGATGCAGATCTCAGATTATGCCTGGAAGAACATTCCGACGAAAGAAGAATAAAGCAATAGGCAGAACACATTTTAGCAATAAAAAAGTTGCAGTCTAATATCAATAGCTGTTAATAGGGCTTTTTCTGTGAAGCTCTATTAAAGTGCGTCTTCTTTTCAAATCTGCCTTCCTCTTTTCTCAATTTCGCACCGTTAGTCATTAACCTGAGCAGGCACTTGTCTTAAGTTGACATTAGGTTGACCACATTGGTGCCTGACACCTTTCTACCCCTAGCTCCGGTGCTCCTGATGTGAAATAATCAAATGCCATATGGATGATTTTTTTCCATGCTTCTTCGCATCAAATGTCTTTCCAAATAAGAGGAAACCATTGACAAAAAAAGAACAGCGGAAGTGTAACTGCCAACAAAGCAGTCAAAAAATAATTGACGCAGGACATAAATGTTCCTGTCATCATTGGCATAAACTGTACGGTCCCATGATAAAAAAAACAACACCGTATATCGCTAAACATTACAGCAAGTCCAGTGTGCTGATATCTTGTTTTTTTAATTGACGTTCCGTTCTTTTCTGTTCCATTTCTATGGTTTAAGGATATAATCCCATAGGTCGAAAACGTGTACAAACTGATACTGCTCATCATTAAAGAATAGTGCACCAAGCGTTCCGCCGCAGTTTCCGCCGACCAGTGCTGAACATCTTGATAACAGGATGATGGAAGAAAGATACTCCAAACCGGATAGATATCGATCATTCTCTCTTTCAAAATGAACATCTTTGATGTATGCAATGCTGTCATCCTGATCGTATATGTCATCATAGTAGACACGTTTGTTTTCAAGTATTTTTCCCGGAAATGCTTTTTTCAAATTCATCTCGTATCTTGCATTCTTCAGTAGCCAGATAAATCGCATCATATCCGTCCCGTTTGATATATTCTTTGCAGGCTTTGATCACCTGCTCGGTTGATGGCTGCACTGGATGCCCTGACGGTTTCAGGGCCAGATAATCGGTTCCCCTGCAGATGACTCCGAGAACTTTCTGTTTTCCTGAAAACAATTGCTGGTATTCCTGTTCTACATATTGGCTTGTCTTTTTGTTCAAATGAATATATTTTTTATACCATTGACACCAGATATGCAGCTCTTTTTCTGAATAAATATCCTTAAATGTCGGTAAATATGCATTTGTTTTCTTCCTGCATGTGATTGTTTTGACCCGTTTTGCTGTTGTCTCCCGAATAAATGGCTTAAAATACCAGTCCCATTGGATGATGTCTTCTTTTCCCTGATTGACACATATGTTCGGATAATGTCCATGGTAAAAACCATAGATCATGAGTGCCAGCATATTATGCAGATAACAGAAATTAAAATACTCGTAATCAAACTCTCCTTCTCTTATTTCCATAATCTCAGGATGTTTCAAATCTGACAATCGGATTCTCTCTTTATCTGCATAGACTGAGGCAAAATGGTGATACGGAATCCGAGTCATTTTCTGCTCTATCGCATATAGATTCGGGTAGATCTTTTGTTTGTAAAACGTTCCAATATCCATTATGATTTCCTTCCATTATTATTTTTTATGATTTGACACGGATTACCAAATACAAGACTATGATCCGGAACATCCTGCATCACAACTGCTCCGGCTCCAATTTTGACATCGTCACCAATCGTAATGTTACCCGCTACAACAGCATTCGTATAAATTGATACATTATTTCCTATCGTTGGCGCCATTTCAGAATTGACATTTTTGCCGATGGTCACTCCCTGCCAGACAGAGAAATTTTCGCCTATTTTGTGTGCTGCGATCACTGTTCCATGCCCATGATAGCAGACAAGACCGCCGCCTATGTCGCATCTACCAATTTCCATATCTTTTTTGATTGGGAAGAAAACCCTCAGCATCATCGCTTTGATTTTGCTTTCTTTTTTTCATTCGAAATTCAAGGACATTCCGAAAACATTTGTCAAACAGAATTACTTCTGAAAACGTTCTGTATGGCCCTTTGTTTTTCCTTTCACCATATGCAAACCGTTCCAGATCTTTAAAGATGAGCGCTCTCTGTCTACTGTTTTTGTTAAAAGATAAATCAGCAATGTCCGTGGCAGATTCACTATCCAAAATAATTTCTTCATGCCTGAGTATCTCCTTTATCCTTTTAATCTGAACACAATTATCAGTGCCGATGTCCATTTGTGTTGAATCAGTCTGTTTGTTAATTGCTTTGTCCAGTGTAAATTGTGACTGTCATATTTCTTTATGACGTCCTGCACAATCGGTGAACTGCAGATTCTTCGAATATTCTTTCTGGCAACTTGTCTTTCAGGATTCATGAACACTTCCTGTGCAATACATCTTCGGACTCTTCCAAGATAAGATTTATACAGACGCTGCCTGTATATATCCGGTTCAAAAATCTGATCCAGTTCCTTCATTTCTTTTTTTAACAGAATATTTTCCATTTTAAAACGATTGACTTTATAACTTTTGGTCAGGGATGTTCCATTGTCGCAATAATAATAGAGCGGTGTTTCTTCGATTGCGATCCGCTGCGCATAAAGCAGATACTGCATATGAAAAATGATATCTTCCGAAATATATTCTCTTTCCGATGGGAATCGAATTTCCTGTTCCTGTATAATCGCATTAGCATAAAGCCCTTTCCAGACAGACATCCCAATTGCGACATCGCCCGCCTCTTCCGGAAGGTTTCCAATCATACCAAGCAGAAGTTCCCAGACTTCCTCTTCGCAATACAGACTCTTTTTTGTATACTTCTCTGGCCAGTAAATTCTGTCCATCCGATGTGCGATCATAGTATCTGCAAAAACATGTGTCTGCTTTTTTCATGCTTAAGTCGATCATATAAACGTTCAAACATCTGCTCATCAACATAATCGTCCGAATCAATAAATGCAACGTATTTTCCTTTGGCTATGTCTAAACCACTATTTCTGGCCATACCAAGACCGGCATTTTTCTTATGGATCACGTAGACTCTCGAATCTGTTCGTGCATATTGATCACATTTGAATCCACAATCGTCTGGAGAACCATCATCGACTAGGATGATCTCTATGTTTTCATAGGTCTGTTTCAACAGAGAAGTCATACACCGGTCAATATACCTGCTCACATTATAAACCGGGACAATCACACTGATTAATTCATTTTCCATATCCATTTCCTCTGTTTCTAAATGGCATTTAATATACCGCCAATTGTTTTTCCCATCGCGTAGTACGTATAATCATTGACAAACTCTTTTTGGCCGTTTTCGCACAACTGATCATATAAATCGTCATCATGAAATATCAGTGCCAGTGCTTCTAATAACGCTTCCTTTGTCTTTTCAATAATCAACCCATTGTAATGGTCGATGACATAGTCATCTGTCACCCCATTCGATCTGGTAATAATAACCGGAACGCCCATATTCATGGCATGTAAGAGCACCAGCTGCCCGGCTGCGATCGTATCGTCATCTAATGCAATAACAACCGCTTTTGCATTGCGCATATAGCGAAGCATTTCCTGACCAAATGTGTTCTTTCGCACCTCAATATTGTCATGTGTTTCTGCATCAAGTGTATCGCATGCGATAATCAGCTGATATTCGGTACCTTCAATGGCCTGCATCAAAAAAGAATAATCCCGATTGCTTCTTCCGGTCGAAAAAAGATAGTTTTTCTTTTTTAACTCATTATCGTCAAATTCTTCCGGTTGATATTCAATTGCTCCACATTTTGCAAATCCAAACATTGCTTCGTCAACACCAAAATTTCCTGGTACTTCTTCCTTTCACTCTGTGTTGTCAGGATAATTTTGTCCACGTACGGTGATGTAATGGCGTATTTTACAAAATGATAAAATAATCGTCCTGCCAGTCTTTTTTTCTGTTTGTATATAAATGTCATAATCACAAGTTGATATTTCTTTTTCATATGAAATAATCTGCAGAAAAAGGCAATGGCGATACCATAAAACTGCTGCCAGCACAAAACCGTTTTTCCTTCATATTGTTGGGCAGACATCACTGTTTTTAAAGCAAGTGTAAAAAACTTTATATAGCGTTTCATGCCATAGATTTTATTATTTTCATGCAAGGCTACCTTCCATTTTTCATGCGTTGTCTCCCGCAACCCTTTTACAAAATCTCTGGCTTCATCGTAATCACTGTCTATGATTAAAACATTTTGGGGCATTGAAGATTTTTTTTCATTTTATCCGACTCTCCAATTCTTTATAATAATCTTCGAGAATGCTATGCGCATTTTGAATGTTATACTGTGTACCAACGACACGCTGACTCTTCGCCAATCGATCCTTTTCCTTTCGTTCTTCCATGATTTTTCTGACCCAGACGGATTTGTTGGCACTAAGTGGTATAAAGACACAATTCCCGGAAAAATCCACTTCCGATGGCACTCTGTCTGAGAACAGACAAGTCAGACCTGAAAACTGTGCCTCAATTCCTGTTACCGGAATTCCTTCAAAGAAAGATGGCATAACAAAAATGTCCATCGCCTGATACAATTCATTGACATCTTCTCGATTTCCAAGAAAAAGAACCGCCTCTTCCAATGCTTTTTTCTGGACCTTGTCACGCAATGCTTTTTCTTTATCTCCGGTACCGATTAAAAGCAATCTGGCATTCTGATCTCGTTGATACAATTCTTCAAAAATATCAATTAAGTAATCATGGTTTTTCTGGTAGGAGAGTCGACCTACATGTCCAACAACATACTTTCCTGACAAATTCAATTTCATTCTGACCCGATGGCGCACTTCTTGATGATAAAGGAACCTATCCACTTCAATTGCATTCGGTATAACCTTAAATGGACGCTTCCCAAACAAAAACTGTCCGGCTTCTTTTCCACAGGCGCAATAAACATTCGCTACGCCTGTAATCTGTGTTCGAAAGAGCTGTTTTAATGGGTACTTAAAATCCCGGTCAATGGATGTATTATGACTGTGCGCAATTCTAATCGGAACACCTGCTTTCTTTGCCGTCATAAGCGGCAAATAACTCATAGCATCTATATGTGAATGAATAATCTGATATTCCAGATGCTTTGCAAAGAAATCTTTCATCCATTTAAAGTAATTAAGATAATTCTGAGGATATAATCTCGGTGCATAGTACATCTTTCCGCCTAAAGAAAGTATTTCATCATCATAGTCACTTTTATAAGGCCGATGCGTCAGAAAATCAAACTGTATTTCATCTCGATTCATATTTCTATAATAATTCATCAGCATCGTTTCCAGACCGGCACGGTGCATATCATTGACCACCTGTAAAACTCTCATTTTCACTTATCTCTTTTCCTGTTTATGTAATCGATTTGCCTGTAGCCATCCCCATGTCATAACACAAAGAAAGAAGCTGGTTATCCCCCACATCATTGTTGGTGAACCATTCATTAATCTTCCAATTATTTCAAGTATCAGCGGATGAAATCCATAAAGAATCACGGATGCACATCCGCCAAAATAGCCTGCCCTCTTCATGCATTCTGTGTCCGAAGGATGTAATAGTAAAAACAGGAACAAAAACAGAATCACGAATATCAGACTAAAGCTGACAGTTGTTCCTTCAGACATTCCTAATCGATCTGCCATTTGTATTTCGAATACATTCACCAATAGTCCGACTATCATCAGCACCGTGACAGCTTTGGAAAATGTCTTTGTCTGATATTTTTCCATCCATTGATCCTTATGCCGAAATATAAAATTGCCAAGAAAAGTAAACGGACCAATCAGTGTTATAAATCGACGAATATAATCGAAGTCATACCATCCCATCATACGACCCAAAACCGGCAATTGTTCCCATGAAATCAAATGATGCCAGTTATAAGTCAATGCGCCGAATATCACCCCAAGCAGACACAGCATCCAGCATAATCGTTCCTTATGCCATCTTATGCTGAGGTGGAGTACAATAACCGACAGAATCATCGCCGGGAAAAACCAGAGATGATAATATGTGCCATAAATAACAAAACGTTTGACAACCGTATAAACAATCACCGCCACGGACATTTCCTGGAATTGATTGCTTAGACTGCTCCATATAACATAGATGACACTCAATAAAATATAATATTTTAACAGTGACTTCACATTATTGAGCCACGCTCTGCCATTTTGCTCTGTATATTTAGTCAGATAATAACCCGTGACGCATGCAAAGAATGGCACTGCCATCCTTCCAAATGCACCGTTAATGATATTTTCAAGTACTGGTGACATCTCACTGAAAGCATCGGCATGCACACTGACTACAAGGAGCGCCGCGATGCATTTGACGAGATCCACCGAATGATTTCTGAGTTTTACTTGATTTTTCTGCATATCTTCCACCATTTACGTCCAATCTTCTTATGAAGCCCTTCTTTTTCAACTTTCATCATACTCTTCTCCACTGTTTCTTTTTGAATATACTTAAAGAATAAATCTCTGGAATACTGATCCCACGGAGATACAAGCATGCTTTGATTATAAGTTAATACTTTTTCTATATCCGCTTCTTTGCTAACAATCGCTTCCTGAATTATGTCAAAAAACATTTTGCCTTTTTCACTTTGTATGAAAACAAGCGAATAACCTTTATCATCTTTCCAATCTGACCAAATATTTTCACATTCCCAGAAGTCTCCCAACGTCACATCACTGACTCTGTCAACGGTACGAAAAGCACAATTAAAACAGGATAGTCGCAAATTCATATTTTTTAAAAATGACTGCAAATAGCTATCTTTATGCATATTTTCTCTGTACACCTGACCATTCTCTGTCGTCATTGCCATAGAGAAGCAATTCCATCCCTCTGTTTTATCCCGAAAACTGATTTGATTTATTTTTTCATGCCCTATCTTATGCTCACTCATATACTTTTCAAATACGTTCGGTGAACTGACACCATGACAAATAAAATCAACAGTCAACAAATAGGGCGATTTTCCTCCTAGATATTTGATCAGGGCATCTACCTGACACGGTGTGCCGCTAAATAAAACCCATCTTTTTTGTTTCAGGAACACTTGAACCTGCTGATAGGAACATCCAACATCGCTTTGCATATATTTTGAACCAAGCAATGGTTCCAGTTCCTGCTTCTTTTTTCTATATGGGTGTGTACAGCCTTAAGGCCTTCCATTTTCACACCAAAAACAACACCTTTTCTATTCAGCACTTCCTCTGCCAACAATTCAAATATGCCACCGGAAGACGCTTTCAGACGCCGTTCTACTGCTTTTTGATATGCAGCATAAACACGCACTTCTTTTTTTTTGGGTTGGAAGCCATATCAAAACAGGCTTTCTTACACAAACCACAATCCAGACATTGTTGCTGATGAATTACCGGAAAATAAAAGCCTTCCTGATCTCTTTTCATTTTAATGCATCCGTTTGGACATACATTGACACATAAACCACAGCCTGTACACGTCTCTTTATCCCTCAATTTCATTTTGCACCTCGCTTAACATATGTCGGACATCGTCTTTTTTCCTTATTGTTCATTCCAAAGAAATAGAGCAATACAGCGTAGACGCTCATAAACAATGCCCCCTGCACCATAAGGAAAGCTACTCCAGGAATGAACTGCAAAAAAATGCTTGACGATAATGCCCTCTACAGCTGCAATGCCTAATATGACACTCGGCTGAATCAGATTTCTGAAAAACAATGCGATATTCAACCCGACTTTTTTCTCGTAGTACCAATTCATCAGTACAATATTGCCAATTACCGTTGACAATGTCGTACCAAAAGCAGTGCCCGCTGCACCAAAGTATTTACCAAGCGGTATACTAATTCCCAAATTGGCTAGTGCAATCACAAAATAAATGATAGATCGGAATTTGTGCATATTTTTTGCTCTCTGGATTTCTATGCCGATATTCTGAATCAGTGGCACAATATATGGAATCATAATAAGTGCACCAACATAATATGCTGATTCATATCCGTCGCCTGCCCATTTACTGATAAAAAACTTACCATATAATAAATACCCAACCAATACTGCGGATAAAATCATATACTGAATACGTCCAATTCTAATAAAGAGCTGATCTAAAACTGCGTTATTCTGTTTCTCTGCAACCAGACGATTGACTCTTGGAATAAAGACGTTCGAAACTGCCGTTGACATATTTATAAAGTATTGATTAAACTGACTTCCTACAGAATAAACGGCAACCACGCTGGCTCCCTGAACGGCTCCCAATATGATCTTGTCGACATTTAAATTAATCTGAGAAGCAATTTCATTCAAAAATATAAACATATAAAATGTTCCGACACTTTTTAAAACACCAATTTCCAAGCCATGAAATTGGAATTTCATATGTAATTTTGTAAGACAATAATAAATATTCATACCAAATCGCAACACAGATAATGTCAGATTGACACACACCAATGCTGTCGAACGATACCCCATATACAAAAGTGGCAATGATATCACCGGAATCAGAATGGTCACGATAATCAACATGATTCTCTGAAATATATACCGCTCATGCGCTGTAATATAACAATCGAAAATGATATTTGGAAATGTTATTGCCATCGAAGCGATCAGGATTGCCATTAAAACACGCACCTGCTGGACGTCTGCTGTCGTCAGACTATCCTGAAACAAAGCATCAGCAGAAGCAATCATCACGCCTCCAATCACACATGATAGGATTGCCAATCCGAAAAAGACCAGCAGGAATATACCATTCAATTTTCTGATTTCTTCCTCTTGATCTTTAACCTTATATTTATAATAAAACTTTACGTACGAACTGCTGAATCCAAGACTGAGCAACCCAAGATATGAAACGGTCGTACTTCCCAGCTGATATAATCCATATTCATTTTGTCCGAGGAAACGTAACATTAATGGTGTATAAATAATGGCACTAATGTTTTGAATGGCTATCGTTAGATAACTCAATAATGTTCCCATTTTCAGCTGATTGACGTTTTTATTCATTAATTTCTTTCTCCTTTTGTATCTCGAGCAGAAATTCCTTAAACTTTTTTTTTTCTCCTGCTTAATCAGTTTGTCGGTACCGTCAAATTCCATAGACATTGCCTCTCCAATATCCATATTGTTCTGTTTCCGCTGTAAACAATTCATCATTGACAATAATGTATCTAGTCGTGATTTCATCGTTTTAAAATGCTCTTTTCGTTCAAACACCACAAAAGGTGTATGAAAAATCAACGAAAAAACCGTTCCATGGAAAGAGTCCGTACAAACACAAGCAGCATGGTGAATTAAATACAAGAATTCGTCCGGTGCAATTCCGAAATTCGTTTCGTTCTGTAATTCCAATATTTCCAGATGATATGCATCTGCCAATTCCCGAATCCACATAGCGTAGGCTTCATCGCAATTTCCCAGAAAATAGGTCAAAATATACTTCTTCGGACACTTTTTTCGGTTTTTCTTCAATCTTTTGCCATTCCAATGCAGATAGATACATTGTCGGATCACAAAGCACTTGCGCCTCTCTGCCACACAATTGACAAATCAATTCTTTGCCTTTTTCTTCACGAACGGAAAGTAATCGAAAATCCTGAATCCATTTTGAAAAACTTTCTTTTTTTCTTCCGGGATTTCGTCAATCGCAATGCTCGGTGAGAGTGCAACCTTCTGATGATGGGTTGCAAATGTCAAAAAAATTAGCTTCTGTACAGTATTCTAAATACGGATTCCAGACCTGATCACTTCCTGCAATAAAGTATTCATACTTTTCATGCAGATTTTTCGGAACTTTTCCATCAATCATCCATTTACTTCTATGAATATAATTTTTGTTGAATCGATGAAAATTCAGAATACGGTTTTCTTCTTTTGTTAACTGATAGTGTAGAAACCGTTTAATATATAATTTGCGTAAATACGCTGGATTCTCTGTGTCAAAGACATTCGTTGTCTTCCAAATGGTTTCAGCAGAAATTCCAACACTTTCCAATGCACTTTGAACCGCATAATTCTGCAGTCGATTCCCGTAATTATAGCCATTTGTTATTGTAATAATTCCTGCTTTCATCAAAACTCCTTATGCATCCATTTTTTTAAATAAGTATAAACAAAATGTACAAGATAATAGACTACATAATTTTTTTTGCTTCAACAATATGTAATCTAGCTTATGAATATCTCCATATTGTTTCTGTTTCTCCAGAAACCGGATAAACCGAGGATCTTCCATAATCAACCGTATTTCCTTCAATCGCTTTCTTAGAGAAATCTGTGTCCATACAACCAGATAGGCGGCCGCCGTATTAATTCCCTGAAAATAGAAATAACGATTCAATTGTTGTTTGGCCTTGGTTGTCAGATGATAATGATTTTTTACCATGTAGAGTATTTCCTGATCTATATCCATCTGCATCTGAAAAGCCTCCTCATAATATGCACTACCTGCACCCTCGCTTTTTCTGATCTTGTATACAAAGATTGGAATGCTCGATATGATGTATTGATTGACATATTGAAAATACTGCATATTGAATCGAATGTCTTCTCCATAGGCAACGTCTTTTTTGAAGTATAATTGCTGCTTCTCTATCAGATCTCTTCTGTATAGTTTCCCACCCTGAAGCATAAATACCTGCTCATTCAGCAATTGTGGAAAAGCTTCTTTATCTCTATGAAGTTCATATTCAGCTTCTGCCATTTCGTTTACATATCGTTTCTTTGTTTCTGCTATCAGCTTTGAATAATTGAAGATAATCCATTGGCAGTCGTTCTGAATATACTTTAACATTATGTCTAATGCATGTTCTTCCAACTCATCATCAGAATCCAAAAAGTAAATCCATTCCCCGGATGCCGCCTTTAAACCTGTATTTCTCGCCATACTGACCCCTTGATTTGTCTGATGCATCACTCGAATATAAGGGTATTTTTTCTGCTGCTTTATTCATCATATCTAAGGATTTATCTGTCGAACCGTCATCTACCAGAATCATCTCGCATTCCACCGGATTCTGACTCACAACAGACTGAATGCATTTATAAAGATATTTTTCACTATTATAAACCGGTACAATAATGCTTATTTTCATCTTGATCGCAACTCCTTAAGATTCTTGAACTTTACATAAACGCTATGAAGCCAGCAATAGAAACTTCCTTTATTTCTTTTTAACAGGAAATAATCTATACCACAGATTTGCTTTAATTGCTTTTCTTTCTCTAATAATTCTCTAAAGAAGCGAGAATGACATATTCTCTTCACTTCCTGTTTGTTGCCTTCACATACAGCTCTCTCAACAGAGGCGATACATTGAGCATAATAGAAATGATTCATCCTTGCTTTTATATCTGCAGACATCTCATCCTCTTTTTTGAAGCACCCGCTGCATTTCATTTAAGCATATTCTCTTTTGAGTTTTCCATTCATCCAGTTGAGGCTGATTGCTTAACCCAGTTGTCAAATGACAACTATACGCATACACGGCTGTATTCAACGCAACAAAATGCTTAATATGTGTGTAATAATATGTATTAAATAAAATGTCTTCTCCATACGACATATTCTCGTTAAATCTTAACTGAAATTGTTGAATAATGTGACGATCATAGAGTTTACCCCATATAAAATGAAACAGCCGATTGCTCGCAAGCTCCGGCAATTCATTCCATTTTCCCTCATGCACACCCTCGTTGAAGTACATCTGATGTGCTATTCTTCTATTTTTCTCTTCTTCTACTAGAAAGTAGTTGCCAATGATCCATTCAGCATTGGCAGTATGCGCGCTAAAGTATTCAATGCATCTGAAACCAATTGATCATCCGCATCCAAAAATAAAATATAATCACCCATGGCTTTTTCCAAACCAAGATTTCTAGCACTACTCACACCTTTATTCTCAGAATGAATGACTTGAACAGCTTTGTATTTTTTTTCATACCAATCACATATTGCCGACGTTTCATCTTTTGATCCATCATCAACGACGATAATCTCATATTCTTCATAATCCTGAATCAGCACACTTCTTACACATCTTTTTTAAAGTTGTTTCTGCATTATAAGCAGGTATGATAATTGAAATAAAAGGCTTCTCTTTCATATACTCATCTTTTCCTTTTTTATATAGATTTCACTAGTGGGATTGATTAAGAAAAGACCTAGTAAATATTCCTTAACACTTCGCTTCTCCCACTTAAAAAAGTATGTAAAAATACATCTGAATTTCTTTCTGTATTTTTTATAATCCTTTAAATACTGACGCGGATACGTCTCATGCAAAATACTTGTCAGTAAACAGTAGTAATGAATACTGGAAAAATGCTTAAAATACGGTAATAGTTTCGGATAATCCTTCATAACGACTTGTTTTATTTCATTCAAATGCGTCTCAACAACTTTAAACTTATCGGAATATCCTGATTTCGTAATACTGCCTTGTCTTGTTCTGTATCCATACAGCTTCTGATCAACAATGACAGTTTTTGATGATTTTTCAGCAATGAAAAAATAACCGTTGTATCTTCATTGATTTCCCCCTCTGCAAATCTGTAATCCTCTAATAATTCAGATTGATACAACTTATCACAAACGCTTTCGGAAATGCCATGCAAAAAAAATGCTTTTAACGTTTGCTGTTTACTGCAAATTTTCACACCAATACTTTCCTTTTGATGATTTTTTATGCATATTTGGGGTGTGCTTTCTTCCTTAAAAGAAAAGTACTTGCATGATACAATTTGTGCTTGGTACTTTTGGACAGCATCCATCAGCTTTTCATACATAGTTGGCAAAACATAATCATCGCTATCTACAAAGCCAATATAACGTCCCCAGCCATCGCAAGACCTGCATTACGCGCCGATGATAATCCACCATTCTTTTTATGAATCACCTGGATTTTTGATGACTGTGCAGCAAACTTATCACAGATGGCGCCGCTTGTATCCGTTGATCCATCATCTACCAGAATAATCTCTATATTCTTATAAGATTGTGCCAGCAGACTTCTGATGCAGATTGCAAGATATTTTTCTACATTATAGACAGGCACAATAATAGATATGCCTATCTCTTTTTCATTACATTCTTTTTTCCCTCATGAAGCTCTCCCTTCTTTAGTTCATGTGCCGGAATACCTCCAATTGTAATTCCAGGCATCAGAAAAGACCGGTTAACAACAGCACCTGCACCAATCACAATGTCGTCTGCCAATTCTACATCTCCTATAACTTTGGCACCCACACCAATATCGATGTGTTTCCCCAATCGTGGTGCCTTCAATGATTTACCATCATTCCCGATACAGTTATCCCCATGCAACTGACAATCTTCGCCTATTCTTGCCCAGCCGTTTACTACAATATTTCCGGCATGATGAATAATCAGTCCCGGTGCAAAAAAAGAACCTTCCATCATTTCAATCCCCAGTTTCAGTCCTAATCGATTCCTCCGATGTCTGAATAAAGGATAACCTATGAGTTTCTTTAAACCCTTCTGACAATAATAGTATTCTGTATACCTCAATGCTTTCTGATACTGCCAGATTCTGACACAAGGATCTTTTACAACCCACTCCACACACTGATCGTGAAGAGACTTGCTTGAACGATAGAATTTTTTTTTCTCTTCTGAGGCATTCTTTTAATTTCTGTTTTGTATCCAGCATAATTATCCCTTTTTACAGCCATTTCATTGTTTCTTTTTTTCAAAATAAATGGGAACGCACAAACTAATGCAATCATATAGGTTGCTTCCAATTCCAGAGCACTATTATATAAAAGCCCGATGATACAGGTCGGTATAAATGAAAAAAGCTGCTAAAGTATATACTTTTTTTTTCATTTTAAATCTTTTAATAATTGCTAATGCTATCGAAACAAAAAACAAAACCGTCAGAATCAATCCAATCAATCCCTGTTCAAGATAAATCCATGCATGTGAAAACCATCTGTAATGCAGATACTCATACTGTCTACTAAATGCGCTTGTAAGGAAATCATAACCAGACTGTTCACAGCTTCCTAATCCAAAGCCAAACAATGATCGAAACAGATCCCCCTCAAAGAACATCTCATGCACTTGCTGAACAGCAGATAAACGATTCAGATCGCCCGAATTCGTATACCCATTTCCGGAAAGATAATAATCCATGGCATCTTTATTAAGTAATATATTTAAAATACCCGGATTGTACATTTTTATAAAGTTAAAGCCTATGATAAGGATGACAACTGCAGAAATACAAATACCAATTGTTTTTAATGTAGGTTTCGTGTAAAACATCTGAATACCAACGATAATAATAAATTCCAAAAAATATACTTTCAATTCTGCTAAAGTTGCTATATACATACATGCAACGCAGTATAGTAATAAATGCATCAGTGTCATTTTGGAATTTAAAAACTCTGCCAGCACAATAGCTGTTATGACACACAGCAAAATACACACATACACATTACAACCACTGCCGGTACCAAAGAATCCTCCCAGAAAGTCATCCCGGTAACCCTGCACAAAATATTGAAATGTTATCATAATCACGTTAAGAAAAAAAGATTGCCTTAAAGAAATCTACAATCTTTTCTACATCCCACGCATCTAGCAATCCAACACAAAAAGAAAGAATACAAAAAATCGAAAGCTGTTTCTAAACCCCCACAGAAACAAAAAGTGGGTTCACTAAGTTAATCATCGCTCCAAAAAATCATGCAGATCAAAATTGCCCACACAATACGTGCCTGTACTTTTATTCTTGCATTTTTCAATCCTTTTTTATCTTAGAAAATTCAAAAAACAGTATTAAAACAGTGATTACATCTGTCAAATAGGTGATTGCAGACGGAAATCCAAGTGCATCTCTCATCCAAAGCATAAAGCATACAAGCATTAGCTGAAGATAGACCGAATTTTTTTTTTTCTAGGCGGCACACTCAAAACCGGTTTGCATATATTGATTCTGGATTTATGTATTATAATCTTATATCTCATTCAAATTATTTCCTTTGATTAATATAGTCTCTCAGAATCTCTAAGCCTGTGTTTATGCGGCTTCTGAGATTTCATTTTTATTTTTTCTTCACCTTTTTTCAAAAAGTACTTGACATTTACCCCCCCCCTAAAAATGCGGCGCTTCGCGCCTCTTGAATAAGGCATATCGTTTCGGCTCCGCCGGAACAGACTTTTTGATTTGGAGGTGTGTTTCTTTAAAACCTGTTAACATTGGCGGGCATTCCGCCTATCAGGATCGTGTCCTGACTCAGCTTCGTAAATATTATCCAAATGCTGCTTCCCTTTCTTCTTCCACCTGGCAGGTCATTGATAAATTTTGGAATCTTAATCTATCACAAGTTGATGAACTTATGAAGGATCGGTATTCTGTCTTTGGCCCTGAACCAAGACTCCCTGCGCAAAACTTTGGAAAATTTTCAATACTTTTTTTTCTTCAGAATTCTGCCAGCATGGGGCTTATCTCTTTAAACTCCCTTGACTTAGCCGGTGATGGAACTCCCGTTTATACTTCCGCTCAAGAGCGGAAAACAAGAACCTGTAACTGTCTGGAAAACGGAATTCGTGATTGCAAATGCAACCGTATCTATCATCAGCCTGACTGTGATATCGGTTGGGATTCCCATCGCAACCGTTATTACTTTGGATATGACTTATACATGCTGACTGCTTCTGGATTCAGCGCATGATGCGATGCCTTACTATGATTACTGTAAAAAATACAATATCACGCCTTTTATTGATCTCAACTGGAAATGCGGAAGACCGCCAGTCTATAAAGATGATATTTCTATAAACAGTGATGGGATTCCTTTATGTCCTAAGAGATTTTCTATGTAACAAGCCGCTGTTGAACCAAGAAAAAGACGTATCAAATAACGCTGTCCTAAAATTTCTTACAAAGGCGGTACCCCTCACTGTACTTGTGATGAGCCTTGTTCTAATGCAAAGTATGGTAGAAATGTTCACCTTGTATTAAAGGATAATCCAAGGCTCTTCAATACTCCTCCACGTGGCAGTGAGGAATGGAAACTGGAATATAATGCAAGAACATCTGCTGAACGTTGTAACAAACGTGAAAAGATAGACTATAAATTAGAAGACGGCAGGTACCGTCCATCTATGATGTGGTATTTCCGCCTATTTGCCATCATGATGTGTCAACATCTTGATGCATGGACTTTGCCAAAGTCTTCCCGACTAAAAAGAACTCTTTGATCAAGCCGCTTAATTTCATAAGCAATACCATTATAAGCCATGTTTGACGCAAGGTCTATAAAAGTGCGCCAATTTTCATCATTTATTACTTTTCATGTCCGTTCTGGATAATATTTACTTTTCAAGGTTCATCCGACCAATGAATCTTAGTCGGCAGGCTCATGATTCTGAGAGCCTATTAATAATATAAAGATACAGTTTCATTTACTACTGAATTCCAATTATACTTCCTACAAATAAACTCCGTTGCCTGCGCTTTGTACTGCGCACTTCACTTTTGTTGTCACATAAAAACTGTAATTTTTTTGTAAGGAGATTTACATTCCCCTTCGGGAAGATCACAGCTTTATCCTCCACAACCTCCGTTATTTCTTTGATGTCTGATACAAGACAACAATTACCATAACTCATTGCTTCCAATAAGCTTAATGGCATTCCTTCCACATCCGATGGCAAGACATACACATACGCATTACTATATAATTCTTCAAGCATCTTCCCTGAACAAATCCTGTAAACAGGATTCTCAAATCATCCTTTGCCATATTTTTTATTTGATCTGTGTATGTATCTGTATCACTGCTCCCGCCGGCAATCACCAGCTTAAAATCTGTATCTACGTTTTTAAAAGCATCAATCAGATATGTCAATCCTTTTTCAGGAACCCGCCTTCCTAAAAATAAAATATATTTGTCTTTTTCCAGGCCATACTCTCTCCGAATCAAATCCTGTTCTATGATCTTCGGACGTTCAATTCCATTCGGTATGAAACAGGTTGTTCTGTTATATCTTTCACTAAAATACCGCTGCATATTTTTGCTTAGAACAATAATCTCATCTGCATACTTAATAGCATGCTCTTCACCTTTTCTAATGAACCTGGAACCAAATCCGCCTTTCCATTTTTCACGCATCCAATCGAGACCGTGAATAGTGACTACCACTCGCTTTCCAAACAGCTTCGGCAGCCAGCAAAAGAACGCCGGTCCTTCTGCGTGAATATGTACGACATCATATGGACCCACCGCCGCAAAAAAAGAGAAGCAAAGAAAGAAGATGTTACTGCCGCGAGTCCTTTTCTCTCAATGGTTGGTACGGTTTTTAATCGTACTCCCTTATATTCGCTTCTTTCCTCTCCATCAAACTCGACTCCGCTGACATGATGGCCTTTACGGTTGTAGCAGGTCACAGCGTGACCTAATTCCACCATCCGGGTGGACAATTCCTCCACGACAATCTCTATACCGCCTTCGCGGGAAGGAATGCGCTTGTGACCGAGCATCGCTATCCTAAGCTGACCGCTCTTTTTCTCTTTCATGCAGCCACCTCCAATTTGGCTGACTTCGCCTGAGAATTCTCCTCAAAAAGTGTCCCTATTATCACTGCAGCACCATCTGGATTCAGGTACACAGTACCGCCCAGCTTATGGATTTCTTTATAGAAGTGACCAGCAAAAGGTCCGATACGGCAGGCCATGATGTAAACAATCGGATGCTTAATTCGATGTTCCTTTATGTACTTACAGCAAGCCTTCAATGCCGCAACATCATAATAAATTGCCTGTGCAGGTCCAATCTGAGGAACATCTATCTTGAAACAATGTACATTGTGGAATTCAAACTCCTGATCATTGATTCTGGTCACACCATCCACTTTTATTTCGTCCATGCAGCCGTCACCGTTAGCTTTACACGCCACATGATATTTAATATTTTTCTTGTTCTGGTGGTACTCTGTAAGCTTATAAACAAAAGTCTCATATCCGCCAAGCTCCTAAGCTCTTAGCTCCTACCAGAAATACTTGTTGTACTTCGTTTTCACGCTGCATTCTTCCTATCTCTCCGTTAAATAATCTTTCTATCTACACATCCATTTGGATGGTATTTTTTTCCTCTTACCGCTCACACGGCTAAGTGTTTTCTTATGCTGTCTTATCCAACTCCCCCAGTAACCATGTCTTTTCTCGATATTTCGTCAATTTTCTTACATATCTTTATCCAGACAGGTTCACTCAACAAAATCAGTCGTGCTTTCACCCTCATTTTTCCGGCGCATATTTATGCAAAAAGACTTATATTTGTATGTATATTCAACTCCACCACAACCCATCAGACCGCAACTGATTTTGCCCGGTAAACATTGCAATACTAAGCTTTTTCCTTACATTGCTCCATCATTTTTCAACACTCCCACAGCAGTCTGCCAAATAATTTTAATATCCCCTTTTACACTCCACTCCCTAATATACTGGGTATCCAGTTTCACCACTTCCTCAAAGTCCGTGATATTGCTCCTGCCACTCACCTGCCACAGTCCAGTCAATCCCGGCCTGAATGACATTCTGGCTCTGTGGTGTGGTTCATATTTCTCCCACTCATCGAGTGTTGGTGGTCTGGTGCCTACCAGGCTCATATCACCTCTTAAAATGTTAAGGAACTGTGGGAATTCATCCAGGCTTGTTTTCCTGATAAACTGCCCAATTCCGGTTTTCTTCTTTCCGTTTGGCAGCACCTTATTGCCTATGATTCTCGGGTCGAAGTCCATCTTGAACATCATTCCGTCACCCACTTTATTCTGTGCCGCAAGCTCCTTCTTTCGCTCCTCGGCATCCATATACATGCTGCGGAATTTGTACATCTTGAATTTTCTTCCGTTTCTGCCGACTCTCTCCTGCGCGAAAAATATAGGTCCGGGCGATGCTATGTATATCGCCGGTCCTACAAATATCATGATGATAAGTGTGAACAGGCAGCCCACCAATCCTCCGACTATATCCATGCCCCTCTTTACCAGAAGCGCGCTGGTGTTGGCATAGTTCACGCTTGATGTGACTACGGTATAGTCGCCTATCTTTTCTATCTGCTTGTAACCGCCATGGGCAGTACCATTCTTTGTTATTCCTGTATGCACGGCTATTCCCATCTCAAGGAATATATCTGCCATCCGCTCTGGATATTCATCCTCGCTACAAGGCGGGATGAGCACCTCATCCACCCACTCATCACACGCATAGTCCACTATACCATCGTGGTTTGCAACTATAGGTATGCCACATATAGTCATACCCTTCATGTCTGTATCCAGTGAAGCTGCTACTATCTTTGTATAGCCTATACAGCTTTTTTTTTCCACTGTGCGCAGTGTATCACGAAGCATAGCATCCGGTGCTATGACAAACAGTGATTTCTTTGATATACCGAAATTCTTTTTCTTAAGGAAGCTCTTGAGCGCTAGTCTTGCTACATATGTTATTGTCACATAGATTGGAAACATGATATAAAATGATAATCGCGAGTATATATCAGCCATCTGTGTGGTGAACAGAAATAGCGCTGTCACCAGAAATACAAGCACTGCATGCTTGCAGGTCGATATAACTTCATCCAGATATCCGCGTTTTAGGACATTCTTGAATGAGTCTGCCATTATCTCAACAAAGAAATCTATCAGAAGAAATGCTACACCCAGTATACGGTAGTCCTTGTCCACATATGGGTTATTAAAGCCGAAGCGTATCACATATGAAATAAAAAATGCTATAACAATGCATGCGATATCTATAAGCATAAAATCTATATGCTTTGTCCATCCTCTGCCTTTCTTTCTGTACATTCTTTCCAAATTCTCCTTGTGGTATCTCTCATTTCCCTCTATACCTGCTACAGGTGAGGTACCTTTGCACCCCCCGAATTATTTTAGCCTGTTTTATTTTATGTATGTTTTATTCGGTTATTTGTATCTTTTTCTGTATCTAATCAGGATTTTTCAGTAGTATATTTTTACTCATTTTTAATTCTTTGTCAATGAATATTAGGTTTTCTTTATAATTTTTGACACATTTGCTAATCGCTATGGTATTACATCACCAACAATTATACATTATTTTATAGCTTATAGCTCTTTTTACTCCTCAAACAGCCTCTGCTTCCTCTCTATCATCTCATCAATCCTTGCGATATACTGCCCTACATCCTTGACATTCTCGCATCTGTCGATGCGGTGTGTGCCATCCGGATTCGGTACCAGCCAGACACGCTTGGTGCTCGCTCCCGCTCCGCAGGCCACAATCGTTTGCTTTTCCTCCAAATCTATGCCATGCATCTTAACAGAACTTCTGAGATTTGAAACCCATCTTCCGAGTGCAAATCCTGATGGACTGACATATTTTGCCTTTATATCAAGATTTCCATATGTATCATGATACAGTTTCAGTTCTTCATAAGCACGCGAAAACTTTCCACCGTTAACATTCCACACCATACAGATTAAGCTTCTCAATCTTATCTGCTGTCAGATTGCCTGTAATGCTTCGCTTCCATTGTATATCCTGCGCTGTGTCTGAATCCATGCTCCAAGAGTCAGTCCATCTTGAGTAACATAATTCTTGACAACCATTAAATCACCATGCTCTTTATAATATGAAGATGCGGCCAGGTAATAATTGTCCCATGATGAAGCCAGACTATGCTGAAGCTCCGAAAACAGAATCCTGCAATCTTTCAGCTCATCATATATTTCAAAGTGTTCCTTAAAACGCTCCCTCTCTCCATAAGTACATGGAATAAGAGAAAATGCCTCATCTATCTCATCCCGCAACACGTCTATACAATATAAACTCTCAAAATTATCCACCATATCAAATATAACAGGTGTCTGTGCATACCCGGCAGACAGGCAACAGCCAATCTGTTGCATATAGATATATTCCTTCGTAGCCTGGTTATACATGTACATTGCAACAAGTTAATTATCAACTCATAATAAGTATCAGGAAATGCTAGTGTTTTACTATACTTATGTTTTTTTTGAGTATGAGCGCAGATCACAGAACAAGAAGCACACATTTGAGCAGAGAAAAGCCTATCGTCTTGAAAAAGAAAAACCGGTAGTAGAACAATGTCATTAAGTTAAGATGACCAATCAAGATCTTAGCATCAGAAATGATGCTAGGGTCTTTTTTATTTTGTAACTTCTGGTGCCATGGAACGAAACCGTCAAAGCTGAGATCGAACGTCGTGCAAACGAATCAAATCAATCATATGTGAATTGTCAAGGTGCTCCGGCTACTGAAAAGTAGTCGGGGATTTTTCTATCATACCTAAAAATTAAGCGCTTACCTTTATGACACTCTTTCTTTAATAAACGTCGTTATTATCTTTTCATATCCCTCTGGATCTTTTTTATAATTCTCTGCATGCCCTGCACCATGAACTATATAAATTTCTTTACTGCTTTTACAACTATTATAAATTTCTTTTGCCATATATAATGGTGCCAAGTTATCCATATCACCATGAATAATTAAAATCGGAATTTTTGTCTGTGATACCGCCTTACAAGCATCAGCCTCTTTTAAATTAAATCCTCCCCAAAGCTTTATTCCCACATCTGCAAAAATTTTGAATACCTCTACTGGCATTCCTTTAGGCAAATGGCTCTTACAATTTAACTCTAACATTTTTGTTGATGTTGTAAATCCACTATCTTCAATAATTCCACAAACAGAATCTGGAAAATCCAAATTACTACTCATTGTGACCACTGCTCCACCCATTGAAATTCCCATAAGAAATATCGGTGTTTCTCTTCCAAAATGTTTTGCAGCCCAATTAGCCCAATCTACACAATCATAACGTTCCTTCACTCCCAATGTAAAAAAATATTTCCTTCACTTTCATCATGCGCACGCATACTAACAAGTAAAACATTCCATTTTTCTTTCTGCGCAATTTTATAAATCGGCACACCATCCACGTAACTATGACCTCTAAACCCATGAAAGAAGATTACTAATGGAGCATTCTTTTTTTCTCTCATAATAATGACCTTCCAACTTTGTTCCATCAGAAGCCAAGATAACAATTTTTTCATTATTTTTTTTGCTTTATTTTATATGCTTCGGTAAGCCACTCATATTGCTCATCATCTGCTGTTCCCAAATCTGGCCATGCTGTTTCTCTTCGTTCACAAATTTTTTGGAACACTAATTTACTTCCTACCCCCAAAATTATTATCGAAAAAATAAACATTATAATAACTACTGCAACAATCTTTTTTCATTTTCACTGATTTCTCAGTTATTGCAAGTTGTTTTACTCTTTGCTTCATAAACATCACTTTCCTTCAATATTTATCACATCTCAGCCGAACATAAGATCGTTGCCTGCTGCTCACCACGAAGAGGTGTGTGATTATTACGAGCAGCGCAAGGAGCTACCGCTCCCAGTATATCACAAGTCTGCAAATAAATCAGCCTTGTCATGATGATGTGATTAGAAGCATCCACCGGCTGTATTTTCGTGTGTAAAAAAAAACAAAATTATTTTTTGATATGAAGTATCTCTAAAACTAATTTTACCGCCTGATTCTTCATTATTAACAGAACAATCATATAAATAACAACCGAAGCAGTCACTGAAAAAACTGTAGAAATCAGTACTGAACTAATATATTTTTCTGATATAGAACATATAGTCCATATTGCCATAAGGCATCCTATAGCAACTGAGAGAATGTCCTTTTTTAGAAAACTGACCCTAAAATATTTTCTTCCATACCACCATGTTATAACCATTGACAGTAACTCCGCAATAACAGTAGTAAATGCCGCAGCATTCTGCTGGAATGTTGGAATAAGGATAAAATTTAATCCTATATTAACAAGAGCCGCAACAATCGTTGCCATCAACACCTTATTTTCGCACCTATAAGGTATTAGAATGCACGATGTATAGAACCAACTAAAAATGCTAAAAAGCAACGCAACGGAAAGAATCTTAAGCGATATATTTGCATCAACATATTCTTGTCCTGCAATAATAAAAACTATGTTTTTGCTTAATGCAATCAATCCAACCATTGCCGGAACAACAATAACAACAAGTGCATTCAAAATCTGGTTGGCTGTTCTATTAAAATAGTCTATTTTTTTTTCTCTCCCAGATAAGCAGATAATCTCGGAATTGAAACAATAATAATTGCAGCCAGCATTTGTTTTACAATAGTGTAGATTTTGGTGGAAACAGAATACAATCCAACTGATTTATTTCCTGAAAAGAAGCCAAGCATTGTAGTATCTGCATTCGTATATATTGTTGTCGCTACTGATGTTGCAAACAGAACTAATATTGGAGCCAAATGCGTTAGAATCTTTTGCATTAATGGTAAGTCTTATCTTACAATATTTTCTTCTAGAAACAGCATTAAGTATATTTTTGCGCCGCTGCATGATATAACTGTGATCCATACATAAGCAAACAAATCACTGCTATTCCTAACGAGTACAAACATAAGTATTAATGAAATAAACTGAAACAAAATGCCTCGAATTGTGATATATTTATAGTCCTCATAAATTTGAAATATCCATTCACTTCCAATCAGCGTAAACATTATGCTTATGCTTAACGCTACCATTATTGAACTATATTGGTTAAATCTTGGAACTAAAAGGATACACACTCCTAAAATTAGATACGAAAAAACTGTCGAAATAAAGTTAATTGAAAAGACCTCCGAAGCAAATAATGACATCTTTTTCTTCATTATCTCGATATCTTGCTCCCTCTCTGATAGCATAGGTGCTAATTCCTAAAGCCGCCAGCAATGAAAAATACGAAATAACCGACTGACAAAAATTGTAAATTCCTATATTTTCAACATGAAGGACTCGTGATACATACGGAAAAGTAATCAATGGAAAAATCACCTGAAATGCCGTTCTAATCATGTTGAGTCCTGCATTGACACCAATAGATCTTTGATTTCTCATTTTTTCTCAACTCCTTCCACAATTTTTACATAAACCGACATTAATAAACTACGCTATGTAATTTTCTTTTGTTATTCAACAAATCCTTGCAAATTTGTATAATCAGTATCACATAAACAATCATTCCAATATAACCAAATTGAACATAAATTGATGGCCAGTACACGTCCGACATTGTAGCATATCCATAATTCATTAGATGAGAATAATTCAACGAATTATAAATATTATATAGTTGTGACTGATTTTTATAAGAGATATTCGTTCCAAATGTCCCAAAACCTGTTCCAAAAGGGAAATGATCATTTGCGATTTTTAATCCAACGCTATGTACACCAACTCTTATGCTTTGACTCGCTCCCCATGATAAATATTGCTGAATTTTGCTTTTTGAAATAAAAAAGCATACAATTCCGATTGGAGCAATATAAACCGGTTTGAAAATATCTTTAAATGATATTCTTTTCTTTTTTAGCAAAATTCAAGAGGTAATACGCTAAGATAAATGCAATCGTAATAAATCCCTTTGTTCGGAAAGTTGCCGCAATTGAAAGCAGCGACATTATCTTAAACACTGCATTTCTTTTTATCCTCTGTTGCTAGAATACTGTATAAGAGCACTTCATTATAAACAAGGTACGTATAATGAGAATAAATAAACTTATAACTTCTAAGGCCATATCTTACTTCATCTGCTATTCCAGTATTTACAAGCAAATTAACTATTCCAAAAACAAAAATAACAGTTATTATAATTTTTGCTGTACTTATTATTTTTTTCGAGTTCAATCGAATATTATTTTTTACAATAATTCTTATTCCGACCAAATATATAATAAAGAACTTAAACGTTCCTATTATATCTCTCCCAATTACGGAAACTGATGGCATATATCCATACATAACATTTCCCACAATTCCAATAAAAAGCACTAACAGAATGCATAATATGCTATTTTTTTTGTTCCTTATTAACAGCCACTTTCCCTTTATCTTTACAAATATATACGATAGCTATAGCCATAAAAAGCAAGCATATCAGCTCATCTGTATAGTTAGCATATGGAATAAATTTGTCAAAAAAAATATTAAAAAAAATAATCAATATATATATAAATAGTGTCAACCATTCCATTTCATCGTTTCCTTTGCTTGTTTTCCCCCAAATGCTACTGTACTCGTCGAAACAACTTCTTTAACTTAAAATATCTATCTTCCCCAAAAAAAACGAATCAGCTTTCTCTTCCATCTCTGCTTGTTACCCGCCCATGTTGCTGCGTAATGATGAATCGACACTGTTTCATCACAAAGTAAATTCTTTGTATTACCCGTCGAAAGCGGATCAAAAAAACGTGGCGGATATACCGTTACTTCTTTTAGGTAGGTAATATCTTCATTGCTAACCTTACCAAATGAACGAATCACCTTATCATTAAGCCACGGACACGCAAATGTGCTTTTTTTCTGATCTGTAAAAGAAATCGAATCATAGCATTCCATCATCTTTTGTACCACTGGACTTGATTTTTGGGCACCAAAACCAAGTCCAGTGGTACATAGGGATTCAGGTTGCTGAATCCCTATGTAACACTGATTTTCTAACAGAAAATCAGGTTTTTTCAGAAGTTCAACATCAGTATCTAAATAGATTCCGCCGTTATCATATACCACTTTCAATCTTGCATAATCCGAAACAAACGCCCATGCTTTTGCTTCATACGCTGCTTTCATAAACGGATGGCTATTCACATCAAAATTTGACTCATCCCATCGTTTGATTTCGTAATCCGGGCAATATTTTTCCCATGTTTTAATACAATCTAAAACATCTTTCGGTAGTGGTTTTCCGCCAAACCAGCAATAATGAATCATTTTGGGTATCATTTTATTTCCTCTACTATTTTATGTTATTTAATTCTTTTAGCTGGGACACCTGCAACAATTGCATGGGCTTCAATGTCATTTACTACTACAGCATTCGCACCAATAACAGCACCAGATCCAATATGAACACCTTTTGTTATCGTTACATTGGCTCCACACCAAACGTGATCTTCAATAATTACCGGCCTTGCAGTAAGTTCACCTGTCACGCCATTACCACCTATCACATGGTCATGGTCGATGATAACAATATTATTGGCGAACATACAATGATTTCCAATCGTTACCTTCTCTGCACAGGTTATAGAGCAATTATGATTAAAAAACACATCGTCGCCAATCGTCAGTTTTCCATCATTTACAGACTTTAGATACAATGGGCCTCTTGACATTAAAAACCGTCCAATTGTAATAGATCCGTTACCTATAACTTCAGTCTTGAAAGCTCCTCTAATCGAATTGACCCATTTTACTTGAAGCTTCCCATGAGCACAAACTTTGGCACAGAACATCTTCCATGCACTCACTAAACCAATGTAAAACTTGTGAAGTATTTTCATAATACTTTCAGCCTTAATCCTTCATATGTTGGCATATTAATCCCCTTTCATAAACTATATGTAGCTTAATTGTTAATTTTTTTTTTCTTAATTTTTCTTTTTATTTCTTTTTTAGTAATTTACACTCATAAATATTCTCAACCAATTTTGCGGATTCTTTAATATCATAACGTGCAATTTGCTTTTTTACATGTTGCAAGCGATATTGCTTTCTCTGTACTTCTGTCCTTTGCCCCATTGATAAAATTGTATCTGCCCATATTTGTGGATCATCCTCTATTGATTTCCAAATAATATCCCCAAAATCCACCTCTCGTGTTACTTTATCCGACACGATACAAGGCAATCCTGAAATTTGTGCTTCGAGAAGCACAACAGGTAACCCTCCAAACCTACAGGGTAAAGCAAAAACATCCATAGCAGAATATAAATATTCCGGATTCTCAGTTGCTCCCCCAAAAGATAATACGGTCTGCGCATGCTGTATGCTGTGCCTGATTTCTTATCTCCTCCAAATCTGGCCCATTTCCCACCAAAAGCAGTATTGCTTTATCATCTTCATATGAAAGCTTCTCAAAGGCGCGAATTAAATAATTTTGATTTTTCTGGTTGTTAAATTTGCCTATATGCCCAATTACTAAATTATCGCCCACCTCTAGTTTTTTTCTAATTAATAATCTAGTCTCTGAATTTAAAGCAAATGCTTCGGTCTCAAAGGCATTCGGTATAACCTTAAATGCTCCGTTGCCATACATCCACTTTCCTGCAAGTTCGCCACATGCTAAATAACAATTTGACACCACTTTCAAAAACGGTTTTAGCGTCTCATGTAACAACGGATGTGAGCAAGTTGTATTATGGCTATGAGAAATTCGTACAGGTACACCTGCTAACATAGCGGTAAAAAGTTCTACGGCGATTAATGTACTGCTACCATGTACATGAACAATATCTGGTTTCTTTTTTTTTAGAAAAGAATAAATAGTCTTATAATACATGTATGCATTTTTTCTGTTTTTGTGGCAGCTTACACAATTCTATGTTATTCTCTTGACATGCTTTTTCATAGCCGATGTCATAAGGCTCTCCAGCGGCAATCGCTACCTGAAATTTATTTTTGTCCAAGTTTGTAGCATAATTTATTACTTGAGATGTTACTCCATTTCTATCAAAGTACGAAGTTATCATTACTACTTTAAATTTTCTCATAAACAATCTCTTTTCAAATAATTTCTAGCTTTAGTAACTCCGTAGAGAAATCAATCGGATGTTCTTTCAAATACTCAACAGTCTTTTTTTCCTTTGAGAAGGATTGTTATATAAATACTCAATTTTATCTGCCAGATCTTCCGCACTCAGTTCAGCAACGTATCCATTGATACCATCTTGTATCTGCTCTCTTGCTGAAGGAATGTCCGAAGACAGAATTGGCAAACATAATGCACGTGCCTCTACCAAAGTAATTACATACCCCTCATGGCGAGATGGTTGAACATATAAATCGCAGTGCTTCATATATGGGTATGGATTTTTTTTTTTTTACGACCAAGAAACACAAATTGATTTTCCAGACAGTACTTCTCTACTAATTTCTTTAGTTTTTTTTTTTTCATCTCTGCCACCACCAATAGCATACCATGCAAAATTGATTTTCCTCTTCTTCAAAATGCTTGCTGCTTTTATAGCAATGTCATAGCCTTTCTGTTCTGTCAATCGACCAACAGTTACAATATTAAAGCTTTCCTTGAACGGTATTATCTCATCTTGTTCAGACTTTCGCTTGATTTCTTCAATATCAATTACATTATAAAATACGGCAGCCTTATCTTTATAATGCGGATACTCTCTACAAAATGCATCAACAACTGCCTGGGACACGCCATAAATCTTGTCATATTCGCATAAGTATTTTTGAACGCTTTTCATCCAGTATGGTTTTTCATCATGAAGCCATGTTGCCTTTTTTCTTTGCTTGTATTTTCGTCGCCAAGAAAGCTGTCACAAATGAACCATATCCATAGAAGTCAATAGCAATGTCATAAGTCTTTTCAAAAACGTTCGTCACACAATTCGAAATAAAATCATAATATGCAATAAATGAGTTAACCGATAATTTTTTCAATACCTTGCCGGAAAAGCATACATTGAAACCAGTGATTTTGCAAAAGAACTATTAAAAGTCAACTGAACAATATTAACATTCTTTTTTTTAGACGGTAAGCATATTCATTGTCCGAATCAAGCAATACAAGTGTTATATTGTAAAGTTCTTCGGGAAGTGCATTAATTAATTCTATCAAAGCCACTTCAGATCCGCCGCCACCTAGTGACTTTGCCATTATTAGTAATTCTTTCATCAGTTTTCCCCACCAAACAAATCGTCTACCAGTTTTTCAAATTTCTCATTAAACTTGGCATTATTACTACTCATACCATGTCCCATGTCGGCAACAATCTGATCATAGTTCGTTATGATATCTCCCAGTGTATTAATGTCCTCCACCGGAATAATCGTTCCCATTCTCTGCGCCACATTCCTTGCGAACTCAACCTGGTGATTATTTACATGCTCATTGAACTGGTGCTGACGCGGCACAACAATAGGAGTCTTACCTATCTGTAGTGGCATGATGAAACTTGCCGGACCACCGTGTGTGATCACAATTCGTGCATCTGCCACATTTTTAACCATCTGCTGATATGGAATCAGCTTGCTCCACTGACAGTATTTCGGCTCGTATGTACTAAATCCAGTCTGGATAATTACATCTTCGTTTATAATGCCGTCTTTCTTTAATTCATCTATTTTCTGAATCAGCCGATTAAACGGCTGCTCATGTGTTCCTACCGTCACAAAAATCATTTTCTCGTCCCCTACTTAGAATATGCTTCCAAGGTTAACCGCCTTTGGATAAACCTTTTTCTGCTCTTCCCACTGCACAACAAACTTGTCCACAATGGGGTAAACCATCTTTCCTGTCATTGTCGGTTTATCAATTCGATCAAAAACCTCGATGTAGACCAACTTTGCGCCCATCATTTTACCAATATAAAAAAACGGGACCGCAACTGCTGCACCGCAGGAAATAATCAAGTCTGGCTTTTCCTTATGTAACACATTCCATGCAATCTTGGTATTCTTAATAAGAGCCTTTAGACTCCGGTTTGTCGGATAATAACAAGGATACATTTTTTCACCTTCGAGCAGGCTTCTTGCATCCTCCTTATCAAACGTAACCCAAAAATGATCCTTGTTTTTCCAAAATGGCTTTAACATATATAAATGTGTCAGGTGTCCTCCTGACGAACCAACTAAACATACTTTCATGTCCTCTGATCTCCTTCATCCCAAGATTTTTTATGTACACATCCGTATGGATAGGATTTCCCAATGTGATGGTTTTCTATATTGCCCCATCACTTTGCATAATACTTACAACAGTCTTAAAAATAATCCTCAAATCATTCTTAACACTCCACTCCCCAATATACTGGGTATCCAGCTTCACCACTTCCTCAAAGTCCGTGATATTGCTTCTGCCACTCACCTGCCACAGTCCGGTCAGTCCCGGTCTGAATGACATTCTGGCTCTGTGATGTGGTTCATATTTCTCCCACTCATCGAGTGTCTTGTGCCCACAAGGCTCATATCTCCCACTAGTATATTGAAGAAATGAAGCTCTTGAGCGCTAGTCTTGCTACATAAAGCATAAAATCTATATGCTTTGTCCATCCTCTGCCTTTCTTTCTGTACATTCTTTCCAAATTCTCCTTATGGTATCTTTTTTATTTCCCTTTATACCTACCTTCTAGGGGGAGGTACCTTTGTACCCCCCCGAATTATTTTAGCCTGTTTTGTTTCATGTATGTTTTATTCGGTTATTTGTATCTTTTTCTGTATCTAATCAGGGTTTTCAATAATATATTTTTACCCATTTTTAATTCTTTGTCAATGAATATTAGGTTTTCTTTATAATTTTTGACACATTCGCTAACCGCTATGGTATTACAGCACCAATAATTATACATTATTATATGTCATGCTGCTTATTTTTCCTCAAACAGCCTCTGCTTCCTCCCTATCATCTCATCAATCCTTGCGATATACTGCCCTACATCCTTGACATTCTCGCATCTGTCAATGCGGTGTGTGCCATCGGGATTTGGTATAGGCCAGACGCGCTTGGTGCTTGCTCCGGCTCCGCACGCCACGATGGTCTGTTTCTCCTCCATAATCAGAATGTTGTATACGCCGGCCTTGCCCTTTGCCGCATAGCCTACGTTTTCCATGTTGCCTGCCATGCCCTTCTGTCTGTAGAGATAGTATGGCTCAAGCCCCATCTGCTTGCAGTAGGCTGCGCAGAGGTCCATATGCTCCTGGGTGTTGACCATCTGCATATCGCTGTAGCGGTCCTTGAAGATGGTGAGCCTTGCAGCTCTTTTTACTGCGAGTGAGTGGATGGTGACATTGTCAGGTGCCAGCTCCTTCACGAGCTCCATTGTGTGCCTTACATCATCGATTGTCTCCTCCGGAAGCCCCATGATGAGGTCCATGTTTATGTTGTCAAAGCCCAACTCACGCGCAAGCTTGAAGCTCTGTATAGTATCGTCTACCGTGTGGTGTCTTCCTATTATATCGAGTGTCTGCTGCTTCATGGTCTGCGGATTGACTGATATACGGCTGATACCATTTTTCTTTAGTGCCATGAGCTTTTCTCTCGTGATGGAGTCCGGTCTGCCTGCCTCCACTGTAAATTCCAGGCAGTCCTTTAAATCAAAGCTGCATTTAATTTTTCTGATAAGCCTGTCAAGTTGCGCAGGGCTTAGTGTGGTCGGTGTGCCGCCTCCTATGTAGATGGAGTTTAGCTTCTTGTGGTAGAATTTCTGTGCCGTGTAGTCTATCTCCTTCTCGAGTGCGTCGAGGTAATCGTCTACGCGGTTTTTCCACACCCCCAGCGGGTATGATGTAAACGAACAGTATGCACAGGTGCTCGGGCAGAATGGTATACCTATGTACAGGCTATAGCCATTGTCATAGTCCACCTTATCGAGCAGTGCCTTCTCACGCTTTGCTATGCCTATTGAGAGGTCGATTTTCTCATCGCTTGCGAGGTAGGTTTCCTTCAGATAGTCGTAGGTTTCCTTATCGCTCATGCCGTCCTCTATGCATTTCATGGCTATCTTGGTCGGTCTGATGCCTGAGAGTGTGCCCCACGGAAGGCTCTTTTTTTCCTGTGCCCTTTTCTATCATGGAATAAAGGGCTAGCTTGAGACGGTTTTTGGTCTCCTTGCGTTCTGCGCTGTCCACGGATATTTTTGTGCAGATACTTTCTCCGGCTGTTTTAATGTCACTTTCGTCAGCCTGCTGCATCTCACCTGTCATGGAATTATTTCCACCGGCTCTATTCAGCGTCCACTCCACTGCAATTTCATCGCCCACATAGTCTATCTTAAATACCTGTGAGGCATTCGCAAATTCCTTTACGCCATCGTCTGTCATCTCGTGGTGTGTGCAGGCTAAGTTTTTCCCCTCCACCTCATCAGGTGAGCAGCTATAGTACATCTGCACATCCTCCTGCGGGAAGAACTCCTTGAGCAGTGAGTGCACATCATATTCAAAATCCGGTTTATTAAATACTACTACTATCATAAGTAAGGGTTATACATCCTCTCGTTTTCTATGGTTGTTGTGTCGTTGTGGCCCGGGTACACCTCTGTATGCTCAGGCAGTGTCATGATTTTTTCTTTCACTGTGCGCACAAGGTCTGACATGCTGCCACCCTTGAAATCCGTACGTCCGATTGAGCCGCAAAACAGTGAGTCTCCTGTAAAGATCACGTCCTCATACGGGAAATAATAGCAGCAGCCGCCCGGTGTATGCCCCGGTGTGTGAAGCACTACTATGTGAAAGCCAGCAATGTCAAGCTCCTGCTTATCCTTCAAAAATACATCCGCATAAAAGGTCTTTGACTGGCCCATCATGTAGCTGACATTGAGCTGCGGGTCATCGAGTGTGGCTTTGTCTGCCTCATGGATATATATTTTGATGCCGTAGCGGTCTGCGAGTGGCTTTGCATCAGTGGCATGATCAAAGTGTCCGTGTGTGAGCAGTATTGCTACAGGCTTTGCGCCTGATTCATCCACTTTTTTGGCGAGCTGATTGCACACGCGCCCGGGTCTATTATTATCATTTCCTTTGTCTTTATATTGGTGACAAAGTAGCAGTTGGTCTGCACCGGTCCCACTACGAAGTGGTCTATCTTCATATTTACCATATGAGTGTACTCCTTGTCTGTTATATGTTATGCTTCACGCAAGAACCACCGGGATTTAGCCGGTGGTCCTCTCTACGTCTATTACACTTTCTATCTGTCTGAGCTTCTCCACTAGAACCTTTATCTGGTCCCTGCCTTTGATATTAAAAAATACCTCGATTGTAGCGATACCCTGCTTGCTGGTCTTGGACTGTATACCACTGATATTGATTTCCTTCTCGGTAAATATCTTTGTGATATCTACGAGCAGTCCCGGCCTGTCATGACAGAATATCTTCAGGTCTGCCTGATACTCGGCACCGTTGTCCATGAGGGCTGTATCCTGCCACTCTGCTTCTATGAGCCTGTCCTTTTCTATCTTGGACAGATTGATGATATTCACGCAGTCTGTCCTGTGGATGGAGATGCCTCGGCCTCTTGTGACAAAGCCCACGATTTCATCTCCCGGAACAGGATTGCAGCACTTCGAGAAGTGCACAGCCACGTCATAGAGTCCGTGTACCACAATACCGCTCTTTGACTTGTGCTCGGGCTGTGTGCCTGCTGCCGCCTGCTGCTTTTCTGCGATGCTGCCAAGCACATCTGCATCTGTCACCGGCACCACATGATCCTTCTTGTACTCATCGTACATCCTGTTGACTATCTGGCTCTCCTTGAGTCCGCCGTGGCCGACGGTTGCAAGGCATGAGTTCCAGTCGTGGAAGCCGTATTTGCGGCGTATTTTCTCCTGATACTCAGGCTTGTTTATCTCAGCAAAGTTGATGACCTTTTGCCTTGGCCTAGGCTGCTATCAGATCCTTGCCGTGCTGTATATTCTCCTCCTTTGAGCTCACTTCTGAACCACTGGTTGATCTTGTTCTTGGCCTGTGTGCTCTTTACGACCTTGAGCCAGTCACGGCTTGGTCCCTTGGAGTTCTGTGAGGTGATTATCTCTATCTGGTCACCGTTTTTGATGACATAGTCTATCGGCACCAGCTTGCCGTTTACCTTGGCACCGACCATCTTGTTGCCGACCGCAGAGTGTATGCTGTAGGCAAAGTCTATAGGTGTGGAGCCCTTTGGCAGGTTCTTTACATCGCCGGACGGCGTGAATGCAAATACATTGTCGGAGAATAAATTTAAATCACTCTTTAATAAAGTCATAAATTCCTTATTATCCGACATGTCCTGCTGCCACTCGAGTATCTGGCGCAGCCAGCTGAGCTTCTCCTCCTCTGTGACAGTGGTGGTAGTGGCATTGCCGTTGTTTGCTTCCTTGTACTTCCAGTGCGCTGCGATACCGTACTCAGCTGTACGATGCATCTCATAGGTACGTATCTGTATCTCAAACGGCTGTCCGCTCGGGCCTATGAGTGTCGTATGAAGCGACTGGTACATGTTCTGCTTCGGCATGGCAATATAGTCCTTGAAACGGCCCGGTATAGGCTTATACTTCTCATGTATGATACCAAGCACTGCGTAGCAATCCGGTATGGTATCCACCAGAATCCTGATGGCAAAGAGGTCATATATCTGGTCTATAGTCTTGTCCTGATTGACCATCTTCTTATATATACTGAAGAAATGCTTTGCCCTGCCGTATATCTCTGCCTTGATACCGGCATCCGAAACATACTTCTTGACATCGTTTGCCAAGGCCCTGGATGTAAGGTGTCGCGCTCTGTCTTTCTGAGGGCTACCTTCTCTACCAGATCGTAATATGCATCAGGATAGAGGTACTTCATACAAAGGTCCTCGAGCTCTATCTTTATCTTGCTGATACCAAGTCGCTGCGCGATAGGACAGTAGATATCCTGTGTCTCTCTGGCGATACGCTGCTGTGCCTCCTTGGACTGGTACTTTAATGTACGCATATTGTGCAGTCTGTCCGCCAGCTTTATGAGGATGACTCTGATATCTTTTGCCATGGCGAGGAACATCTTACGCAGATTCTCAGCCTGCATCTCAAGCCTGTCCGCATTCTTATCCTTCGGATCCTTGGTGCTGTCTGTCAGATGCAGGTGCTTTAACTTCGTGACACCATCCACCAGATGTGCGACATCGTCTCCAAACTCCGCACGCATCTCATCCATGGTCATGATGGTATCCTCCAGCACATCATGGAGCAGTCCTGCTGCAATTGTTTCCTTATCCAGCTCGAGCTCGGCGAGTATTATGGCAACACAAAGCGGATGTATGATATAAGGCTCTCCTGACTTACGCGCCTGACCCTTATGAGCATCATAAGCTACCCTGTAGGCTTTGTCCACAAGGCTCGTGTCATCCGACGGATGATACTTTTTGATTTCCTTTTTCAGCTCATCATAAAGCTCCTCAGGGCTCGTAAAATCCTTTGTTCCCCTTATACCGCTGGTATCTGAGCGAAATTTGTCCGCTATTTTTTCTAATTCTTCTGTTGAGTAATCTGCCAATAGTCTCACCTCGATTGTAGTGTATCTTTAGTAGCCATTATATTTTATTTCTTTAAAAATTGCAATCTTATGTTGTTAGCCGATAACCATCTTTACTCCGCCATACATGCCGGCTGAGTTGCCGAGTGTGGCAAGCTTGATCTCTGTCTCGCGGCTTGCATGGAAAGCATACTCTTTATAGTACTTTGCTGCTGTATCGATGATGATGCTGCCTGCCTTTGAGAGGCCTCCGCCTACAACAAATACCTCAGGGTCCATAACGCATGCTACTGCTGCCATTGCCTTGCCGAGAAGCTTCATAGACTGCTCTACTGCCGCAATGCCCGCTGCATCTCCTGCCTTTGCCGCATCGCATACATCCTTGGCTGTGAAGCCTGCATTTAAATCAAGCTTTGTTGCCCACATCCCTGTGTGCTGCAATGTATCTCTCTGCTACTCTACAAGTCCGTTTGCTGATGCGTACTGCTCTAAGCAGCCCTTCTTGCCGCAACCACAGCACTCTGACTCATCATCTACCATAGGCATATGTCCTATCTCTCCGCCTGCTCCGTTTACTCCGGCTACGATTCTGCCCTCGCGGATGATTCCTCCGCCTACACCTGTGCCGAGTGTGATCATGACTACATCCTGATGACCCTTTCCGCCACCCTGCCACATCTCACCGAGTGCAGCTACGTTGGCATCGTTTCCGGCCTTTACCTTGATGCCGCCGCACAGTACTGAGAGTGACTGTGCCACGTTGAACACGCCCCAGCCGAGGTTGACACACTTCAATACTGTTCCGTCATCCTTTATAGGTCCCGGCACTCCCATGCCTACGCCCTCGATGTCACCCATCTCTATGCCATGCTTCTCGTTATTCTCCTTGATGGATGCTGCGATATCAGGCAGGATGAGCTCGCCGGAATTCTCTGTGCGTGTAGGAATCTCCCATGTATCGACAAGCTTTCCTGTTGTCTCGAAAAAGCCTATCTTTACAGTTGTTCCACCTATATCTACTCCGTATGCGTATTGTTTCATTTTTTCGTCCTCCAAATCGTTAAACTATGTTTATATTTTATTGCCTAATTGCATATTTTTCAATGTTTTTCAATGTTTTTCATTGTTTTTTATATTTTTTCTATATATAGAAGCGTTTATATCTTCATCCATATGCCCGCTATTTGTAAATCCAAGCTTTTTTGCAAGGCGCACCGATGCCGTATTTCTCTCGTCTATCCGGCAGTAAAGCTCTTCAAAGTCTGTGTTTTCGCGCGCGTAATCTATGATGAAGCGGCATACCTCCGTGGCATAGCCCTGGTTCCATAATTCCGGCGCTATCATATAGCCCAGTTCATCATGCTCAAGCCCTGCCCTGCCTATCAGCTTCCCTGTTTTCTTGGAAAATACAAGCCACATGCCATACTCGTAAAAGCCATACATGTTCTCTATGTATGCTTGGTATTCAAGCTCTGTCTCGTAGTCGTAAAGCGGCTCCACAAAGTCTGTCATGCCGGGCTTGTCATAGAGCTCATAGAGCGCAGGAAGGTCTGACAGGGACAGCTCACGTATCAGACACCTGTCTGTCTCACCGATGTCCCACGGGATGTGATTATACCGCCTGCGCACCCGCTCAAGATACTCAATATCAAGCTCCGCAAGGCTCTCGACTGCATAGCGCGTGCCGCACTGCGGTTCTCCTACTGATGCTATGCCGAGTGAGTCAGCTATTTGCTTCTGCTGCCTGTTTGATACTATCCAGATGTAGTCTGTGGGAGCTTTCGGTATTCTTAGATTTCCCGTATTAGCTTTCGCGGTGTTATCTGCAGATTCTTGTATCGTTGTTTTTTGGAAGTCATTAATTGATTCATCAGCCGGTAGCGCAACATACAGTTTTTCTTGCAGCTCATCAGGCAGTTTTTTCTTGTAATTTTTCTGACATAGATGCCTTGCCTGCCACACTTCTCACTGCAGCTTGAATATCTCGTCATGATAGTAAAAAGAGGCAAGTTTTGCGCTTGCCTCATCGATAATTATTATCATTAAACTGTCTCCGGCTCCGGATAGTCCACTCCGAATGTCTCAACTGTAACTGTCTTCATGACCTGAGCCTCAAGTGGTTTGTCCATGTAGTCTGTGCGCACCTCTGCGATCTTGTTTACCACATCCATGCCCTCGATTACCTTGCCGAATGCCGCATACTCGCCGTCGAGATGTGGTGCATCCTGATGCATGATGAAGAACTGGCTGCCTGCTGAATCAGGCATCATGGTACGTGCCATTGAAAGTACACCGGCTGTGTGCTTTAAGTCATTTTTGAAGCCGTTGTGTGTGAACTCGCCCTTGATTTCATAGCCCGGGCCGCCTGTACCGTTTCCGTCAGGATCTCCGCCCTGGAGCATGAAGCCCTTGATTACACGGTGGAAGCATACTCCGTCATAGAAGTTGTGATTAATTAAGCTGATAAAGTTGTTTACTGTGTTTGGTGCTATCTCAGGATAAAGCTCAGCCTTCATAACATCGCCATTTTCCATTGTGATTGTTACGATTGGATTCTGTGCCATTATTTTTCTCTCTTTTCTTTTATAATATTATGATGCTTGGAGAATATCCATTCCTCGCAATAATTAAATATCGAATTAATTTCTACCCGATTGAATTTACCTAATTTTACTTACTCAGTGCCTCGACTACCTTCGGAAACTCCATGAAGTGTGATGCCTTCACCAGTATGGTGTCGCCCTCCTTCACATATGAAAGAAGCTCCTGTGTCATAGTCTCCCTATCCTCGAAATAGTGGATGTCTACATCGGATGATTTTCACTGCTGCTCCGGCTGCATATTCCTTTGCAAGCTCTCCTGCGGCAAAAAGTGTATGGATATGATTCTCTCCAACTGCTTCGCCTACCTCATGATGCAGCTTTTTCTCATCGCTTCCAAGCTCACCCATGTCGCCAAGCACTGTATTGTCCTGCCCTTTGCATGTGAAAGCACCTCGATAGAGGATTTCATGGATACAGGGTTTGCATTGTAGCAGTCATCTATCACTGTCATGCCATGCGTTTTGATGAAATTGGTACGCCCTGCGATTGTCTCTGCTTTCTCGATTCCTGATTTAATCTCAGCTATTGTGAGGCCAAGCTGCAATCCGACAGCTGCTGCCGCCATGGCATTGTATACATTGTGCTCACCCGGGATGTGGATGTGTGCATCGAACTCACCCTCCGGAGTGACAAAATGAGCCTTCATGCCGTCGAAGCCCAGGTTTTCAATATTTGTGGTATATACTGATTTATGAACGTCCGAAGCCGATTCCTTGCCATAGTATATGGCAGGCTTTCCATTTACTGTCTGCACTGTGGCCAGCTTGTCGTCATCTGCATTCAGCACTGCGACCGCATCCGGCATCATATGCTCAAAGCACTCTGTCTTTGCTTTAAGCACACCATCCCTGTCGCCCAAAAACTCCAGATGGCAGTAACCGATATTGGTGATGACCATGACATCCGGGCAAGACATGGTAGAAAGTCTGTGCATCTCGCCAAAATCAGATATGCCCATCTCAAGCACCGCTACCTGATGGCTTTCCCTGATTCCGAAAATGGTGAGTGGCAGGCCTATCTCATTGTTGAAATTGCCTGCGGTCTTGTGGACGCTGTATTTCTGCTCAAGAACTGATGATATCATCTCCTTGGTGCTGGTCTTGCCGACACTTCCGGTGATACCCACCACCTTGATATCAAGGCTTTTTCTGTAAAATGCCGCGAGCTTTTTCATGGCATCGGTGGTTGATTCAACAAGCACATATGGGCCTGCCGGATCCGTCAGCTCATGCTCAGAGAGCACAATTGCCGCCCCCTGCTCAAACACAGTCGGAATGAATTTGTGTCCGTCCACCCTTTCTCCCTTTATCGGGATAAAAAGATAGCCCTCCTTCACCTGTCTGCTGTCTATGACTGCGCCGGTGATTGTCGTATCAAGCATTGTCTCATCGCCTATGTATGTGCCCTCGCAAGCCTTTGCGATATTTGCAAATGTAAGATTCTTCATGTACTTATCCGACATGCTACACCTCATATTTTTTCAAAGATATGTCAATCAGATGCTCACAGAGCTGATTAAAGCTCATACCGATAACCGCTGCCTCCTGTGGCAGAAGACTGGTCGGAGTCATGCCCGGCAGTGTGTTTGCCTCGAGGCAGAACATCTCATTTTTGTCATTGAGCAAAAAGTCTGAGCGTGAATATGTGTCAAGCCCGATAACACGCGCAACCTCCTCGGCATAGTGCTGCATATCCTTTGTCACCTGCTCAGGAAGCTCGGCCGGACATGTCTCTACTGTACTGCCCGCCTTGTATTTATTCTTATAATCGTAGAAGCCCTCCTTCGGTGCAATCTCTATAATAGGAAGAGCCTTGCCCTCGATAACGCCGACAGAGAACTCCCTGCCCTGTACAAATTCCTCGATAACCAGCTCATTTTACCACTTGAAGGCATCGTCAAGTGCAGCCTTAAACTCTGCCGCATCCCTGACAATAGTGACACCGATGCTTGAGCCACCGCAGCATGGCTTTACCACGCATGGAAGTGTCAGGTCAAGCTTTGTGATATCGTCCTGTCTGGTCGCTCTTGTCATGGAAATACCCTTTGGAGTAGGTATACCGTTTGCAAGGAAGAACTGCTTTGATGTCTCCTTGTTCATGGCGATGGCTGAGCTTAAATAATCGCTGCCTGTATATTTGACACCGAAGAGGTCAAATGCTGCCTGTATCTTTCCGTTCTCTCCGTTTTCTCCGTGGAGAGCCATGAAAACAATGTCTGCCATCTGACACATTTTGATGACATTTGGTCCGAAGAAGCAAGGTGACTGGTCCTTTCTGGAAGCCTTTACCTTTTCGAGGTCAGGTGCCTCTGTCGGAATATCACTGACCTGCACGCTTATCTCGTCCGCGCGGTCAAATCCTGTCAGGTCCTCCTCCCTGTCACTATATCCCATAAATACATCCAATAATATAACTTTGTGGCCGTTCTCTTTGAGCGCCTTAGCTACCATGCTTCCTGTCTTGAAGGAAACATCTCTCTCTGTGCTGAGCCCTCCGGCAAGTACTACGATGTTCATTTTTGTCCTCTTTTCTTTGATTGAATTATCATGCTTTGGCTTAATCAAACACAATGCAATGCTTCTTTTTTAAAGCTATGAGTAATCAACATAATTTTTTCCAAAATTATAACACCATTTGTGCAAAAAAGAAAGACCGGTTGCCCGGTCAAAAAAAGAAATTCTCATTTTATTTTAAACTGTGTTGGCTTCCAGCAGCTGTATCATTCTCATAAATACCATCCGCCCGTGCAAATCATCCTGTGAAAGTGATTCTCCGTACTTCAATACTAATAATCGGCACTGATAAAAATTCATCTCAGGATTGCCAAAAAGCAAAATCCGCAAGGCTGCATTTTCCAGGTAATTGTGTATATTTCCCACCTCAATAAATATATCTACGATATCATCGAGGTTAATAAGTCCTTTCTGTTCATAGTACATTGTTCTCAAATATTTGTTCCCTCCATCAACTATATTTTTCATAGAACTTCTTTTTTATCTTTCTTTTGAAACTTTTTCGTTTTTTACGAAATTTTTCTCTTTGTGTTTTTGTTGGTAGATTCATTTTTCCATATAATATATCAATATTCTAGGCGCGTTACGCGCTTGTATTTTGAAGATTTCTATTAGAATTTTTAATTTTGATAGGTGATTAGCAGTTTTCGACAAAATACGACATGGCTTTAGGTTTAATTTAGTTGGTTTTTGTTTAATATTGCTCTTTTTTTATATCAGAATTTTTGTAATGATAAATTTGTACTATATTTTTTAGGTTTTTGTTCTAATTATTTCATTTTTTTTAAATTTTCCAAAATTTATTTTGCCATTGGAACCAATCGCATATCCAAGACCAAATGAGAACAGAGACTGAGCACTGCAAGCAAAAACCGGCAGCCAACGGCTGCCGATTTTCGATGAAAGAAAGGTTAAATTATGATGAAAAATAAGAGTCTAACATTCCGGTTCGATAAGTCCGTATGTATTTCCTTTTCTCTTGTAGACTACATTTACTTCGTCATTCTCTGCATTTCTGAATACGAAGAAATCGTGGCCTGATAGCTCCATCTGGATGCATGCATCCTCAGGATACATAGGCTTCATACCAAATCTCTTTGGTACGGACAATCTTGATTTCCTCGTCCTCTGCATCATCTGCCTCCACGAAATCATCCTGGAATATCGCCGGTGCATACTTCTTTGCGGAAATCTTGGTTCTGTATTTGCGAAGCTGTCTCTCGATTACTTCCTCTACGAGGTCAATTGATACGTACATATCATTGCTGACCTGCTCTGAACGGATAACATGTCCCTTTGCCGGGATAGTAACCTCGATTTTCTGTCTATCCTTTTCTACGCTGAGTGTAACGTATACGTCTGTGTCCGGTTTAAAAAACTTCTCCAGCTTTGACAGCTTCTCCTCTACTGCCTGCTTAAGTCCCTCTGTTAATTCGATGTTTTTCCTGAAATTGTTATTCTCATGATGTCCAACCCCTTTATCGTTTATTTGATACGTTGTCTGTATCATGTAAATATTATACCATAAATTTCGTTTTCATCAATCATTTTTATGCAATTTATATAAATAATCAAGGGTTTATTTACGGTTTTTCGCGAAATCGCTTGATTTCGCTATGATTAGGGATTTTTTTCATCAATAAAAAACATCAAGTCAAGTGATTTTTTACACTACCAAGCGCCCAAGCAAGTGCCTCAAGCTGAAAGCTCCTCCCACGCCTCCATATCTATAAGGATTTCTTCCTCGAGAGCGTCTATCTCGTTTTGGATTTCCGTGAGCTTTGAGTAGCTTGACTGATACTCCGGCTTCATGAGCTCGCCTTGAGCTCATCGAGCTTTTGCTTCCTTGACCGCCAGGTCCTCCTCAGCCTTTTTGACCTTTTTTGTATCTTTGAACGCTCCTTGCCCGGGTTGTAGTATGCCTTGCCGGTTGATGAGACAGCCATGCCTCCTGCCTGGGCTGCGCTATTTGCATTGGTGCTTTCGCCCACATTACCTGCTGCAGCGGTTTGTGACGTGCTCCGGTTTGCATCACTGCCTGTCTGACTGCCGCCGTTCTGACTGCTGCCGTTCTGGCTTATCGCACCGCCAAATATTGCATTGCCTCTGTATACATTTTTGTTCTCTGAAGCCTCCCTGTCGAGCTTTTCCTGATACTGCTCATAGCCAAACTGATAGAGATTGGTCGTGCCATCCTCGAACACAAGCAGCTGTGTGGCTACCTTTTTCACAAAATATCTGTCGTGTGATACAAAAATCAGTGTACCCTTGTAGTCCTTAAGCATGCTCTCCAGCGTTTCCTTGCCTACGATATCCATATGGTTAGTTGGCTCATCGAGCACGAGCACGTTCGGTCTGGTCTTTAAAATCTTACAAAGCGCCAGTCTGACCTTTTCTCCTCCGGATAGCATATTTACGTTCTTGAACACGTCCTCCCCTGAAAAAAAGGAAGGCTCCAAGTGCATTTCTGGCCTCTGTTTCCGTGAGATTCGGATACTCATCCCAGAAATCATCGAGCACAGTCTTGTTGCTTGTATACATGGCCATTTGCTGGTCGAAATATCCTATCTGCACGTTGGTTCCAAAGCGGTACTCGCCTGAAAGCGCAGGGATCTTACCCACGATAGTCTTTAAAAATGTCGATTTTCCAAGTCCGTTTCCGCCGAGTATGCCAAGCTTTTCGCCTCTTTTCAAATCAAGCGACACTACGGAGAGCGGATGGTCATAGCCGATTGCAAGCTCTGATGTATAAAGCACATCGTTTCCGGTCTCCTTTTCGGGCTGGAAATTGGCATGGAATGTCTTGTTGTCGTACTTGTCCGGCGCCTCGATAATCACCATGCGGTCGATAGCCTTCTGCTTTGACTGCGCCATGGCTGTCTTGGTCGGCTTGCCCTTGAAGCGCGTAACCATACGCTGCAAACGTTCTATCTCCTTCTGCTGGGCGATGTGATCCTTCATCTGCTTGTCGTAGTTTTCCTTTTTGCGGGCGATAAAATTGGTATAATTGCCCGGATAGCGCCTTGCTGTGCCGTACTCGATCTCGTATACCACATCTACCACATTGTCGAGAAACATACGGTCATGGGATACGACAACCACTGCCTTCGGGTACGACTTCAGATAGCCCTCAAGCCACTCAATCGTCGTGACATCGAGGTGGTTGGTCGGCTCGTCCAAAAGCAGTATGTCAGGCTTTGACAAAAGCAGCTTTATGAATGCTATCTTGGTCTGCTGACCTCCGGAAAAGTCACGGATTGGCTTTTTGCGCTCATCATCTGAGAAGCCGAACTTGCGGATCATGACCTCATATTCCTTCTCATAATAGTAGCCGCCATCATCCTTGAAGGCTTCCTCCATCGCGGTATATCTGGCTACCTTTTCATCGGAATAATCATGCTCGAGCTCTGCAGCCGCGCGCGCAAGCTCTGCCTTTCGCTCGTCCATTTTCACGAAGCATTTGCGCACCTCCTGCTCGAGTGTCACATCAGGATCATCAAACGCAATCTGCTTCAGATACCCTATCTCCGGGTTTCCTGCCTTTGCAATAAAGGCGCTCTCATCGCTGTCGAGCTTTTCCATCTCAACCTCGCCTGAAATGAGCTTTAAAAGTGTTGTCTTGCCACAGCCGTTTCTGCCGACTATCGCTATCTTTTCTGTGTTTCTGATTTCAAAATCTATACTATGCAAAATGACGTCGTCGCCAAATGCGACAGCGCCATTACTTATCTGGTAGAGCATATACTATCCTTTCATGCTTATGCCTGCTGCTTAATTGTTAGCCATAATGTAGTTGACAAACTGTGTTGCAGTACGTCCCGAAATACCACCGTGGCTGAGTTCCCACTTGTTTGCCTCCCTGCACAGCTCCTCGTCTGAAAGTGTGCAGCCGCTCTTTCTCGCAAGCTCTGTTACGATATTGAAGAACTCCTTCTGCGATGGCTTTGAGTAGCTGATTGTCACACCAAAACGGTTTACAAGTGACAGCTTCTCCTCAACCGTATCTGAGTGGTGCTTGTCATTGCTGTTGTCCTGGTCATTACGGTCATTCCATGTCTCCTTTATCAGGTGACGGCGGTTAGAGGTTGCATAAATCAGTATGTTGTCAGGCTTTGTCTCCACACCGCCCTCGATAACTGCCTTTAGGAACTTGTACTCAATCTCATGCTCCTCGAATGAGAGGTCATCCATATATATGATAAATCTGTAGTTTCTGTTTTTGATTGCTGCGATAATCTTTGACAGATATTTAAACTGATGCTTGTATATCTCAATCATGCGCAGTCCGTCATCATAATACTGATTGACAATAGCCTTGATGCTTGTTGATTTTCCGGTTCCGCTGTCTCCGAAAAGCAGCACATTGTTGGCCTTTTTGCCCTGTACAAACGCTTCTGTATTGTCTGTGAGCTTTTTCTTCTGGATTTCATAACCGATCAGGTCATCGAGCATGACCGCATCCATATTGTTGATTGGCATGAAAGAGAAGCCACCGTCCAGATGCTCCTCAATCCTGAATGCCTTGTTGAGACCAAACATGCCGACTCCGTATGCCTTGTAAAAGCCTGTTACCACATCAAAGAACTCCTGCTCATCCTTAGCTGCCTCAAGCTTCTTGCTCAGCGCCCTTACCTTCTCGCTGACATTGTGATTGTACATAAGGTCCTTTTTCACAATGGCCTTATAATTGCTGATCTGTGTGAAGCAGTCGATTCCGAGTGCTGACTCGATTGGCTTGAAATCATAATCGAAAAGCTTCTTAAAAATCCTGAAATCGTTTGCCACAAGCCCATTTACGCTGCCATCGCTGGCTCGACCTTCTCACAGGTGATGGAAAACGGATTCTCACTCATCATAAGGAAGAAAGTGAGATAGTTGTGCCACAGGTTGTCATCAAAGCCATAGTCTGTCGCTACCTTTAAGATTCTCTTGACCTGTGTATTGATGTCGCGCACAAGCTCTGTCTTGTTGTACTCGCCCACCTCAAACTGCTCAAAGAGCTGTCCCAATTTATAAAGTATCTCATCCTGAGATAAATCTCCGTACATAAGTAATTTTGATATTTCCTGATACATGGCTGTTCCTCCTGGTCTTGCCTTGTTTTCACTGCTAACATATGATTATAAACACTGCGCCACTATTTTGCAAGAGCTTGTGTGCGTACGGCGCAGGAGACGCAAAAAGGCGGAGCTAAAACTCCACCTTTATTGTTGTGCCACGCCCCACCTCGCTGTCGAGCGTCAGCCCTGCATCATGCAGCTCCACTATATGCTTTACTATCGCAAGCCCTAGGCCTGTGCCGCCGGTCTCCTCGAACGGCTCTTGTCTACTCTGTAGAAGCGCTCAAAGACGCGCTCCTGCTGATCCTTTGGGATGCCTATGCCGTTGTCCTCGACCGTGAGAACGGTCTTGCCACCTAGCTTGTGTACCGTCACATTTACGGTGCCGCCCTCATTGTTGTAACGGATAGCATTCTGGCAGAGATTCTCAACGAGCTCCGTGAGAAGCTGCCTGTTGCCTCGTACCATACAGTCGGTGCCGTCAAAATTGAGTGCTACTTTTCTCTGCTCGGCATTCACCTGTAGATTTTCCATGCAGTCCTTGACCAGACCGTACAGATCAAGCTGTTCAAAGCCCTGCTGCGCCTCGCTGGAATCAAGCTCCGAGAGCTTTATGATATCATTGATCAAGGAAAGCAGGCGCTGTGCATTTCTTCTGATTTCAGTGGCAAAATGAATCTGCTGCTCCTTTTCGACCATGCCGTTTTCTATTAGCTCTGCGTAGCCGGAGATGGCTGTGAGCGGAGTCTTTAGCTCGTGTGACACATTGGCTGTGAAGTCCTGTCTGCTCTTTGCCGCGGCAAGTACGCCCTCATGCTGTATCCTTATCGCATTCATGAACGGCACGAGCTCCTTGTACTCTGTCTTTTTCTGGATGACAGAGGCCTGCTCAAGGTTGCCTGCGAGTGTCTCGATTGGCTTCATGAGCTTTCTGGTCAGGCTCTTTGCAAGAACCACACATATTCCTACTATGATAACCGTCACTATAAGCATGGCAGGTATACTGCTTGCAAACATGTTCCAGATACTTCTTGCTGCAATAGAGACACGCAGTACCGTTCCATCATTGAGCTTTATGGCATGATAGAAGGTATTGCTGTTCATGGTGGCTGATGTTCTCACGCTGTCTCCCGTACCTTTATCAAATGCTGATTCAACTTCCGGTCTATCGCCATGATTTTCAAGTTTTTTCACATCATTTTGATTGTCATACAGCACTGTGCCGTCCTTGTCAATCCAGGTGACACGAATACCCTCCACGTCAATCTGCGGGATTTCATTTATATCCTGTTTTAGTATTCCGGTACTTTCTATTGTCTCTGCCATGACCTGCAGGTCTTCCTTTACCTGCTTCTGAAAGAGGTAATAGTTGATTACTGTCATGGAAACCATAGTGGCAATTGCTACAAAAAGTGCTGTTGCTACCAGATAATAGTTAATCTTCTTTTTTCATGCTGTACGCTCCGCTTATGTATATTAGAAATCATTATAACAGCTATTATTCTATAACATAGCCCACATTTCTGACTGTCTTTATCCTGCTGCCATAGTCACCCAGCTTGTGGCGGAGTGTCTTTATGTGCATGTCCACTGTACGTGTCTCACCCTCAAAGTCAGTATCCCAGACGCTTCTCATGATGATTTCCCTAGTCATGACTATGCCCTGACTGCCCATCAGAAGCCTTAAAAGCTCGTACTCCTTGTATGTAAGGTCAACCGGCTCATTGTTCACTGTAACCACATGGCGCTCGGTCGATCACCAGATCATCCAGCTTTAAAAGCTTCGGCTCCTCCTTCGCTGTTCTCCTGAGCAGTGCCTTTACTCTTGTGATAAGCTCCATGATTGAGAAAGGCTTTTTGATGTAATCATCTGCGCCTCCGTCCAGACCTTTTATCATATCCATCTCTGTGGTCTTGGCTGTGACCATTATAATAGGAATATCCTGTGTGGCCGGACGTTTTCTGAGCTTTCTCACGATATCGTAGCCGCTCTCATCCGGAAGCATCACATCAAGCAGTATAAGGTCCGGTACGAGTTCATCCAGCTTCTTGTAAAATTCCTTTGCATTTTCAAATGCACTGACTATGTAATTACTGTTTTTTAAAGCAATAGTCTCTATCTCACGTATGCTCTCATCGTCCTCTACAATATAAATAAGTGCCATAGCTTTCTCCATTTCAAAAAATCTTATGTAAAATTTTTACCTGCTTTTTACTTTCGATTATACATTACTAATGTAAAACAGACGATGGTTTTATGTAAAATTTATGTAAAATCCATCGTCTGTATCAATTTCATGATTAAAGGGTAAAAAGGTATCATCGATGCATGACTTGCATGCAATTCGATGTCTTTCAGTATAATGATTAAATCATGATTTGCGAACCTTGTCATCAAGTGCAAACTCAACCCACTCAGCAATATTTGTCGCATGGTCTCCGATACGCTCGAAGTATTTTGCAACCATGAGAAGATCCTCTGCCTGCTCACCATCCTCCGGATGCTCCCTGATGAAATCAATAAGCTCAGTCTTTACCTTATCAAAAAGCTCATCAACCACATCATCCTGCTTCATCACTATGTGAGCCTTGTCATTGTTCTTCTCAACATATGCCTCGATTGCTCTGATAAGCATAAGCATTGTCTCTGAAGCCATGCTCTTGACATGCTCTATATTGACCCTGTATGGCTTGTCACTGCTCATCAAAATGGTCATCTCGCTGATATCGGCTGCGTGGTCTCCTATACGCTCCATATCAGTAACCATCTTCATCGCTGCAGAAATTGTTCTAAGGTCTCTTGCTACAGGCTGCTGCTGCATGAGCAGATTAAAGCACAGGCTCTCTATTTTTTCTGCTCTCTGTCTATCTCCGAATCGCCCTCCATGATGGCTTTGGCGCTATCGGCATCCTGATGTATAAATGCCTCGATTGCTTTCTGGATTGACTCCTCAATCATGCTTCCCATGTGCATCATTTCTTCATTCAGCTTCTTAAGCTGCTCGTCGAATTTCGATCTCATTAACCAAACCTCCCTGTGATGTAATCCTCTGTTCTCTTGTCCTGTGGATATGAGAAAATTGTCTTTGTGTCACCAAACTCAACCATATCTCCCACAAGGAAGAAGGCTGTATCGTCTGACACACGCACTGCCTGCTGCATATTATGTGTTACAACCACAACTGTGTACTTTTTTCTTTAAATCCTCCATGAGCTCCTCTATCTTTGAAGTAGAGATAGGGTCAAGCGCTGATGTTGGCTCATCCATCAAAAGCACCTCCGGCTGTACGGCAAGCGCTCTCGCAATACACAGTCTCTGCTGCTGTCCACCCGAAAGTCCCATAGCTGATTTCTTTAATCTATCTTTAACTTCATTGAATATCGCAGCACCCTGAAGACTTTCCTCAACTATCTGGTCGAGTATCTTTTTATCCTTGATGCCATGCACTCTCGGGCCATATGCGATATTGTCATATATGCTCATCGGGAACGGATTCGGCTGCTGGAAAACCATGCCGACCTTTTTTGCGAAGTACGGTTGTATCGACTGATGGTGCATATATATTCTCACCATCTATCTCTATGCTTCCCTCGATTCTGACGTTGTCAACCAGATCATTCATTCTGTTGATGCACTTTAAAAATGTAGACTTACCACATCCTGACGGTCCGATCAGCGCTGTCACGCTGTTTTCTTTTATGTCCATATTGACACCATGCAGTGCATGATTCTGGCCATAATACAGATTCAGGTCGCGAACCTGAATTTTGATTTTTTCTCCATTTGTATCTCCTGCAACATGTAATAAATTTCTTGTCTTCGAGAATACATTATATGGATGCTTTGTAAAATTCTCTATCAGATATATGTAAAATCTATGTCAAATTTTTACACACATAAATTATTCGCACTGTTTGTATTTATTATTTGTATACACTATTTATATGCTTTATAGTCGGCTTTATTAAAGTACTGTCTGGTTAAAGTATTGTATCTTTAATAATTAAAAGCTCATCCATTATCCTGTCTGCATCAATATTTGAGTAATTGATAATAAACTGATGCCTGTCCTCCTTTGGCTTACTCAGGTTGAAGTGAGTAATCGCCTGAAGCTTTATACCTTTTTTCAATAGCAGCTCTTCAACTGTTTTGTCCGGAAGGTTCGTGTCAAACTGTATGATAAAATGCAGTCCGGAGTCATTTTCTATCACCCTGCATTCCTTTTCAGTGAAGCAGCTTTTTATGGACGAAAGCACGCTCTGGCGCTTTCTGCCGTAGTGCAGTCTCATCCTGTTTATGTGCTTTTCAAAATAGCCCTCGCTGATAAATCGTGCCAGCGTATACTGCTCGAAGGTGGATACCGTACATGAGTAAAATGAAAGCCTCCTGTAAAACTCATTTGCCAGATGCTCCGGCAGCACCATGTAGCTGATTCGGATGGTGGATGTGAGAGATTTTGAAAATGTATTTATATAGATGACCTTTTCGCACGCATCAATCGAGAGGATGGGCGGTATCGGGTGTCCGTTCATGCGAAACTCACTGTCGTAATCATCCTCTATGATGTATCTGTCGCTGCTCTCGTTGGCCCATGCCAAAAGCTCATAGCGGCGGTTCACAGGCATCGTGATTCCTGTCGGAAATGGTGTGTCGGGCTGATATGTGCTATCTGCGCGTTCGCTTTCTTTATAAGCTCCACGCTGATGCCCTGCTCATCCATCTGCACCGGCAGGCATTTTGCATTGTTGCACTCGTATATCTGGCTGATTTTCTTATAGCCCGGATCCTCCACGCAGTATACCTTGTCCGTACCCAAAAGCTTCACAAGCAGTCCGTACAGATACTCTGTTCCCGCTCCGACTATTATCTGGTCCGGGTCCACATTCATACCGCGAAACGATGACAGATGGCTTGCTATCGCTTCCCGAAGCTCTCTCACTCCGCCACACGGCGACACCGACAAAAGCTCCTGCTCCCTAAGGGAAATCGTCTCTCGCATGAGCTTTGCCCATATAGAAAACGGAAAGTTACCCGAGTCTGTCCTGTTTGATGAGAAGTCAAATATACTTTCATCCTGCTCAGGTGGCAGCTTTATGCTAAGCTCCTTATGCACCGGTGCCTTGATTACCCTGATATCTGACACATCGGCTATGAAATAGCCCTTCTTTGGCCTTGCAAACATATAGCCCTCGCCTATCAACTGGTCATATGCATTTTCAACCGTAATGGTACTAACCCCCAGATTCTTGGCGAGGGTACGTTTTGATGGCATTTTCTCCCCGGAGCTTAATTTTCCCTGTGATATATCGTTTTTGATGCACTCATACAGACATTTGTAGAGTGGTCCGTCTGTTTTTTGTGAGGTCGTAGGTCAGCATTTGATTCACCGCTTTCTGGCATTTTTATTTTCCTTATTTTGAATATTTTAATATTACCAGATGTAGCGTATTATTGCAACCATGATATGCGGCCTGTGTGAGCAATGCTACGCTTTGCTGCCAAGATACTGTAAGAATTATGCCCGGTGGCGCAGGTGGCGGTGTAAAACAGCATATTTGCTCACGCCTGACTACTTTCGTCATATAAATTGACATAAAAGCAATATAAAAAACAAAAGGAGATATAACAAATGGAAAACAATAAGAATACTCAATACGAACTCAACAAAGGGCTTGCGCAGATGCTCAAGGGCGGTGTCATCATGGATGTCACTACTCCGGAGCAGGCCAGGATTGCCGAGGCTGCCGGTGCATGTGCTGTCATGGCGCTTGAGAGAATCCCTGCTGATATCAGAGCCGCAGGCGGTGTTTCGAGAATGAGCGATCCTAAGATGATCAAGGGCATTCAGGAGGCTGTCAGCATCCCCGTCATGGCAAAGTGCCGTATCGGTCACTTCGTGGAGGCTCAGATACTTGAGGCTATCGAGATTGACTACATTGATGAGTCTGAGGTGCTTTCACCTGCTGATGATGTGTACCATATCAACAAGAGAGATTTCAAGGTTCCTTTCGTGTGCGGTGCAAGAGATCTCGGTGAGGCACTCCGCCGTATCAACGAGGGAGCTTCCATGATCCGTACAAAGGGTGAGCCCGGTACAGGTGATATCGTGCAGGCTGTCAGACATATGAGAAAGATGAATTCTGAGATTGCTAAGCTTACTTCCATGCGTGAGGATGAGCTTTTCGAGGCAGCTAAAAATCTTCAGGTGCCTTTCGAGCTGGTTAAGTTTGTTCACAATAACGGCAAGCTTCCGGTTGTAAACTTTGCGGCAGGCGGTGTGGCTACTCCGGCTGATGCGGCTCTTATGATGCAGCTCGGTGCTGAGGGTGTGTTCGTCGGTTCAGGTATCTTCAAATCAGGCGATCCTGCCAAGAGAGCTGCCGCTATCGTAAAAGCTGTGACAAACTTTACTGATGCAAAGCTCATCGCAGAGCTTTCTGAGGATCTCGGTGAGGCTATGGTCGGAATCAACGAGAGCGAGATTAAAATCATCATGGAGGAAAGAGGCAAATAAAATGAAATCAGGACTTAAGATTGGTGTTTTAGCCGTTCAGGGAGCGTTTATTGAGCACAAGCGCATGCTTGAATCTCTTGGGTGCGAATGTGTAGAGCTGCGCCAAAAATCAGATATCTGTGACTTAGACGGACTCGTGCTGCCTGGAGGGCGAGAGCACTGTGCAAGGCAAGCTGCTCCGTGAGCTTGATATGTTTGATGAGCTTAAGGAAAGAATCGCAAACGGACTTCCGGTGCTTGCAACCTGCGCCGGTCTTATCCTTTTAGCTTCACATATCAGCAACGATGACAACGTATATTTCGGCACTTTGCCTGTCACTGTTAAAAGAAATGCCTACGGCAGACAGCTCGGAAGCTTCGAGGCCACAGCAAGGTTTGACAATAGCTTTGACTTTACCATGACATTTATCAGGGCTCCTTACGTGGAAGCTATTGACGACTCCGCCAAAAATGATGTACATGTACTCGCCGAGTATGACGGCAAAATTGTCGGCGTGCAGTATAAGAACCAGATTGGGCTGGCTTTTCATCCGGAGCTTGATGATGATACACGGATTCATGAGAGGTTTTTGGAGATGATATCGGGAAATTAAATCACATCTATATTATTGAATGGCTATATGTGATATTACACATCTAATATGAAACATGTGATATAGAGCATAGATGGAAAGCATAATAATATTACGCTTACACAATTGAAATGTTTGCGTGTAAATGCCGGGGCATCTGCCCCGGCTTTTATTGTTTCTTATGTCTTATAAGAAGTTTCTTATGTCTTATAAGTTCAATATATAATATGATTAGACGGTCAATAGGTATCATAATATTGTTTTAAAAAGCCTAAAACTCCAGAGTCACCTTAAAACAGATCGCCGTCCACAGTCAGCTCCAAAGTCCCATTCATGAGCTTCATGAGGCTTTGTGCGATAGAGAGTCCCAGTCCGCTGCCCTCGGTATTTCGCGAACTGTCTCCTCTGACAAAACGCTCCTTAAGCTCATCGCTTGAGATATTAAGCGGTGTAGCTGATACATTCTTGAAGGTTATGATGGCTCCGCTGTCCTTTGGAATGATGTCAATGTACACTCTCGTGCCATGCTGGGCGTATTTGTTGATGTTGTTCATCAGATTATCAAACACTCTCCACAGATGTCGTCCGTCTGCCTGAATCATGACGGGCGTAACGTCATTTTTGATAATTAAATCAAGATTATTTTTCTCGAATTTTTCTTTGTACTCTCCAGCTACCTGTGACAGCATAACAGCCGCATCCAGTTCCTCAAGTTCTACATTTATGCTGCCGGTAGATGCCTTTGAAGCCTCAAGTAAATCCTGAATTAATTTTTTCAGACGTGATGACTGTCTGTCGAGAACGTCAAGATATTCGCGTACCTTCTCGTTATCTATGTCCTCCTTCTGCAACAGGTCCACATAATTGATAATCGAGGTGAGCGGTGTCTTGATATCATGCGACACATTTGTGATGAGCTCCGTCCTGAAGCGCTCGCTCTTCATTTTTTCAGAGACCGCGGCCTCTATTCCATTGCTCACATTATTCAAATCCTCGCCATGCTTTCTGAAAAACAGCATAAGCCTTGATGTATCAACCGGCTGTGAAAAATCACCGTTTGCTATTGCCTTTGCGGCGCATCTTATCCTGTCATACTGCATGATAAATGCGATAAGCAGCGCAAGCTCTATAAGCTTTATAATTACAAACAATGAAGCCAAAGCCTATAAGCTCAAGCAGACATATAAGGCCGAATGCCAGCATACTAATCAGAAACAGCGGTACATTTCTTTCTATCCATGAAAAGCCGTATCTGATTGGAGCAAATACCATCCTGCATAGCTTTTTGACAGGCTTTAAGAAAAATCTAACAACATAGTAGCACAGTGTATGCTTCCAGAACTCATGTGCCCTGATTCTTACGTATGTTGACAGGATTGCTTCAAGCGAAACCATGGTTGCCGCCAGACAAATGAGTGCCACCACCGGAAGCTGCTTTATAAGTAAAAATCCTGCCGGAAACACCATAAAGTCTGCTAACATTGTCACTCCAAGCATCACCTCATACGGCAGCCTGTCATATAATCGTAATTTAATTTCTTCCGAATCCTCACGTTTTCCGGCAACTGTCAGCAGATACCCCGCTGTAATCACAAAACCAAGTATAAATATGACAAACAATACACTCAAATGAGCCTCTGTAAATTCCATGACGTCAAGTAAGCTGTCTGCCTGATTGAAGTAATCGCCCTTTTCCTGAAGCTGCTGCGGAAGCTTTGCATACACATAATAGTACTCAGGCTTATCTTCCGTTTGGGTGTATGGATAGTACACAATTCCGGTATCCGATATATTAAAGGTATCCGGTAAAAGCTCATAGCTCTCATTCACCTGCTCCACCACTTTTATGATTTCGTAGCTGTCATAATAAATATCCTCATCATAATCGTAGTAAGAGCCGTCACTATCAAAGCGCGAATCGCCGTCATCACTCAGATTCATGCCACACTTTATATGATTTCCTTTTTCATCATAGCACTTTACATTTTTCCACTCGGCAAAGCCTGTAATATCGAGTGACTGGCCTGTAAACATTTCCTCGTAGGCAAAGTAATTATTTCCATTCTCATCGGTTTTCTCAACTGCCTTATATAAGCCAAGCGAGCTGTTATCGTTAGAGCCTGTCATCACCCTCACCTTTGGAATGACATAAGCGGTACCATCATTCAGGCACAGATAAAAGAGCCCATTTGTCTTGGAATACATGATTGAGCTGATTCTCTCACTGTTCATATTGTTTGATGCATCGTCTGACTCTTCATAGCTGCCGCTCATTGCATCCCACAGATATGATAGCCTGTTCCGCGTTAAGTTCTTTGCCTTGTAGCTAAAAATATAATCCGGATTTGATATTTTATCTACGCTTGAATACACCTTTGCAGCATCAGATTTTCACATCCACCTTGTCCTCTGATGTTTCATTGCTCTTTACCACTGCAGCCTGCAGATTGGTATCATTAGTCATCTGCGAAAATGCAGTGTCATCACCGGATTCATAATTGTACACCATCTGTCTGCTATAGGCTGCTGCAATATTCGCATGAATTTCATCCCTTAGCTGTGCTGTGCTTTCATAATTGTTTGTATACACTGCAACTATCGTTGTTACAACAAGCCCTGCCGCCATGACTGAGCATACTATAAATGCCGCCAGCTTAAGCCACAGATTCCTTGATATTTTTTTCATATCATTCACCTTCCATTTTATAGTGCTTCACTTGACAAAGCTGTATCAAGCATGCACCTATTCAGCGTCAATTTTGTATCCGCGACCCCAGATGACCTTTAAGTATCTTGGCTCAGCCGGATTTATCTCTACCTTTTCTCTGAGATGACGGATATGTACCGCCACCGTGTTTTCTGTCCCGTATGGCTCATCCTTCCAGACCTTTGCATATATCTGATTCGGCGAATACACCTCGCCCGGATGCTCCATGAGAAGCTTCAAAATATCGTACTCTGTACGTGTGAGATTTGCTGCCTCGCCATCAACTGTCACTGTCTTTGATTTATCATCCAGCTCAATGCCGCCGATTACCAGCTTTCCTGCGCTTGTATTGCCTGCGCCAAGAAGCATGTACCTCCTGATCTGCGACTTCACCCTTGCCTGCAGCTCTACCGGGTTAAACGGTTTCGTCACATAGTCGTCTGCTCCGACCGTGAGCCCGAGTACCTTGTCAGTGTCCTCACTTTTGGCAGTGAGCAGTATGACCGGCACATTAGAGATTTTTCGGATTTCCACCATCGCCTCTATGCCGTCCATGACAGGCATCATGATATCCATCAGGACAAGATGCACATCATTGTGCTTTACTATGTCGAGTGCCTCCAGCCCGTTTCGCGCCGGGATTACCTCGTAGCCATCGCTGGTTAAATAAATGCTGATTGCTGATACAATGTCTTTTCTCATCATCACATACTAATACTTTATACATAATTGCCTCCGGAAGTTTTATGTTGATCTTATTGTATCAATTGTAACATTAAAATCCAATTATGTAACACATTAAGATTTGTTTAAGAAATAATCTTAATGAAACTACAAAAGGAGCTCCGATTTACTGATATCAAATCGAAGCTTCTTTTTCTTAGTTAGTTCATTATATTTGTTATTTAATATATTCGTTAATTTATTATTATGATTAAAGGGGTAAAATACCTTTTGACCCTAATATCATCATAATAGCCGGTTGATTTGTTTACTTCGCCTGGAATTTCTTTGCCAGCACCTTTGTCAGGATGTTGATTAAGAATACGATTACGAGAAGCACAACCGCAATTCCAAATGCCTGGTCGAATTTTCCTTCACTTGTCGCTGCAAGGTAGAGCTTGATGGTAAGTGTTCCACCTGACTGCATTATCTTTGAGAAATAACCGCTGGCAACCTTTGGAAGCATTCCTGCACTTCCTGCCGTAAAGAGGAGTGCTGCTGACTCACCTACTATTCGGCCGATTGCAAGGATAACACCTGTGATGATTCCCGGCATGGCTGACGGCAGCAGGATGGTGCGGATGGTGTGCCATTTTCCGGCTCCAAGTCCGACTGCTCCGTGTCTGTAGCTGTCCGGTACAGTTTTAAGCGCCTCCTGTGTATTTCTTGTGATGAGAGGCAGCACCATGAGTGTCAGTGTCAGTGAGCCTGTCAGGATACTGTAGCCAAAGCCTATTGTCTGTCCGAAAAACATCATTCCGAAGAGGCCAAAGATGATTGACGGTATTCCTGCAAGTGTCTCTGTGGCAAACTCTATTGTGGATACGAGCTTACCCGGCTTTGCATACTCATTCAAGTACACGGCTGCTCCCACTCCGACAGGAGTTGCTATGAGCATGGTGATAATTATGATGTAAAGTGTATTGAGCAGGTTTCCCGCTATTCCGACAGTGCCTCTTAAGACGGATGTCTCGCTGGTCAGAAACTGCCAGTTTACCTGGCCGATTCCCCTGACAAATACATATATGATGATTCCCGCAAGCAGCACTACCGATAATGCCGCACACAGATATATGAAAAAGTATACTACATCATCGCCTATTCTACGGCGTTTTCCATTTATACTAGTCATTTTCCACAGCTCCTTTCTTTTTGAGTTTCATAAGGGTGAGGTTGATTATCATGATAAACACAAAAAGCACAAGACCTACTGAGAAAAGCACCTGTCTGTGAAGTCCGCTGGCGTATCCCATCTCGCTGACGAGCTGTGTGGTAAGGAAACGCACTGAGTTGAACGGAAGTGGAAAGCTTACCGTTCCACCGGCTACCATGTTGATAGCCATCGCTTCTCCGAGCGCACGACCTATTCCGAGCACAATTCCTGTCATGATTCCTGACTTTGCTGCAGGAACCGTCACTTTAAATATTGTCTGTATCTTTGTTGCTCCAAGAGCAAGGGATGCCGCTCTCATCTGCTGCGGTACTGCCTGTATTGATGATACGCTCATGTTGATTACCGTAGGAAGAATCATGATTGCAAGCACTATGATTGCCGCAAGCAGATTTGATCCGCCGGTAAACTGATGTGTTGCTGAGTTTGCAAAAATATGTTTCTCCAGCTTGTATAATACCGGATTAAGTATCATAAGTCCCTTAAAAGTCCATAGATTACTGATGGAATGGCTGCAAGCAGCTCTACTGCCGGCTGCACTACCGCTGAGAGCTTTTTGTTTGACACCTCAGTGAGAAATACTGCCGTAAGAAGAGCAATCGGTACTCCTATGAGTATAGATACTGCTGTTCCTATGATGGATGTGAGGATTATGTACAATATTCCGTAGCTTGGGTCTGCCGCTGTCGGCGCCCATTTTGTTCGAATAAGAGGTTTAACACTCCGACCTTGAAAAATGCCGGTGCGCCTTTAAGGAACATATAAATTGTTATTGATAATACTGCGAATATTGCCACAACCGCACATACCGTGAATATTATTTTGGCAACATTCTCTACTATGGATTTATGTTTCATTTGATACTCCTTGTTTCAAAAAAGTTCCCCAGGAAACCTGCCATTTCCTGAGGAAACCCTGTATCTTATCGATATGTATTAATACTGATGTCTAATATCGATGTCTGTATTTTGTATTTTTTTATGCTTATACTTACTAGTGATGTCTCGCATCGATGTCTGTATTTCGTATCATTAATATGCCCGATAATTTCTACTGAGGGAGGATAAGACCTACCTTCTTGATAACTGCCTGTCCCTCATCTGAGTTTACATAGTCAAACCAAGCTTTAACAATATCGTTCTGCTCATCAATCTTGCCCTTTGTAGCCATTACGAATGGACGAGAAAGGAGATATTTGCCTGCTACAATGTTTTCCTCTGTTGCCTCTACTCCGTCAATTTTCATTGCTGTTACTGTATCATCAAGCACGTCAAGTGAAACATATCCGATTGCTCCCGGTGTTGAGCCTACCTTTGCAAGAACTGCTCCTGTTGAGTCAAGCTCCTGTGCATATTTGCACTGATCCTTTACATCAAGAAGCTCCTCGAATGCTCCTCTTGTACCTGAAGCTGCCTCACGGCCGATTGCTACGATTGCCTCATCTTTTCCACCAAGGTCTTTCCAGTTTGAAATTTCACCTGTGTAGATTTTCTTTAAGTCATCTGATGTAAGCTCTGTTACTGAGTTGTCCTTGTCTGTGATTACTGCGATTCCGTCGATTGCTACGATGTTTTCCTCAACGCCGTTTGCTTTCTCATCATCTGTAAGTGCTCTCTTGATGAATCTCCGATATCTACGCTTCCTGCTGTTACTGACTCGATTCCTGAACCAGAGCCTGTATACTCTACTGTTACTGTTACTCCAGGGTTTTTCTCCATGAATGACTCCTTGAGCGCCTCACAAAGCTTCTCCATTGAAGTACTTCCTGCAAGTGAAAGTGAACCGCTTAAGTTCTCATTTGATGTACCTTCATCTGCGCTTGTATCTGCATTGTTGTCTGCTCCGTCTGAGCTTGAACCACATCCTGTAAATGCTGCTGTCATCATTGTTGCAGCAGTTGCTAAAACTAAAAGTTTTTTCATACGATTTTTCATTTTAATTTCCTCTTTCATTTCTTTCTTGAATTTGTTTCTTTGTTTGTTACAACTGATATAGTAATGGGGAAATGTAAAATGCAAAATCATTAGTGTGTAAAATGCATGTAAAAAAATATTTTTAATCTACAATACGATTATAAATTTGATAGACCTGCCATCTTTACTTTCTGCAGTGATTTTTCCTTTGTGTGCCTTTACTATAGCATAGGCTGCTGATAAACCTATTCCAAAGCCTCCTGTTTTTGAGTTGTGTGAAGTATCAGTGCGGTAGAAGCGCTCAAACAGCATGTCCTGTCTGCCTTTTTTGATGTTTGCAGTCTCGTCTACAGTGTTCCACACTGTAATTATACGGTTTTTACCGGATAGTTTCAGGGATATTTCTATTTCCGGTGCCTTATCTCCGGTGGTGGTAACACAATCGTTTTGTGTTTGGGTGGTTTTATTAAGATTTGTCTTATTAAGATTCTTTTTTTATTGATATTATCCTTTTCGAAGCTTGCGCTGCTGCATCCTGAATACTTCATTGCATTATCAAGTAAAATTGATACAAGCTGTCTGATAGTCTTCTCATCGCCTGTATACAGTATTCCATCTGTCACATCTATTGTGAGCTTTTTCCCTTTGGTCCGGGCTATCACTTTGAACGGTTCTGCGGTATCAAGTATTGCGTCAGATAATGAAAATTCCAGCATCTCAAGCTTTGTTGCTTCCTCATCCATTCTCGACAAAAATACAAGCTTTTCCGTGAGCGAGGTCAGGCGTGCCACCTGTTTTCTGGTGCTGCTTGTCCATTCATTCTCTCCCTCCATCATCTCGATGACCTCTGTATTTGCATCTATTATGGTAAGTGGAGTTTTTATTTCATGGCTGGCATCAGTTATGAACCGCTTCTGCTTTTCATAGCTTTCCGATACAGGCTTTAGTATTTTTCCCGAGAAGAAGTATATCATAACAAATACAACTGCAAGTCCGAACACACTGATTCCAACACTGGCTAATACATATGTTCTTATTGTTGAAAGTTCTCGCTGACAACTCAGAAAAATATACATTGTAGAGCCACCCTCACCTACTGTCATGTATTTAAAACTTTCTGAGAATCCATTTTTGCCATCACCCTTTTTGCCTGATTTCCAAAGCTTTTTCGCGTATTGTGCTGCATTCTCTGACGAAACAGATGCTATTTTACTTGTGTCAATATTTTCCACATCGCCCTTGCTGTTTATTGTGACAGTGAAGTATCTGGTATCAAACTGACTCTCCGGCGAGATGCCATGGCGTTTTAGGTCATTCTCATTTATGTTGTTCTCATTTAAGTCAGCCTGATTCATATCCTCCGGTGGCTATACATCTGTTCTGCCGGATGGTGGCTCTTTGAGCGTGGGAGTCCCTTTATTTATACTTTCATCTGCTGTATTGCCGAATGTGTTTGCGTTTTCTGTTCCGGTGTTTGTGCTTTCTGTGCCGGTGTTTGTGTTTTCATCATTTTTTTATTGCTTCCCACTCCCATGTTCTTCTGCTCTAAAAGATCCGGGAATGTTCCTCCGTTTCCGGCAATCAGCTTAAGGCGCGCATCCAGTGCTTCATTCGTACTTATATAATTTGCAATGTTTATCGTGCCTACAATTGCAATGAGAACAATTGAAACTGATAACATTGCTATGGCTATAAATTTTCTTCGTAATTTTTTGAGCATTTTATCACCTGCACATTTTTTTCTATTTCATGCTCTACATCCATTGGGTCCAATGGACTTTCCGCTGTTTCATATGTCAATATAAGATTTTTTTCCCTGATAATATCCATTTTCGTTATATTTCAATATCTTTCGATAAGCTTTATTTCGATAATCTGGATTGTCTATCAGGCCAAGATGCTCCCACAGAATTATGTCGCCATTTTTCTTCTCAACCGTAAAATCGGGATAATAAATAACATCTGATATTTTAATCGGTTTTTCATACTCAAACTTGATATTATTATCATACAAGGATGTCGCAATAATTACTTCTGATTTTGACCGCACTATAATTCCCATTTTAGTATAAAACTTGAGAGCTTCAGGGTTTGGAACCTGTGTCATTTCTTCATTTGCCTCTTCATTTTCCTTCTTATCAACGGCTAAAAGTATACTGCTATAAGGTTTTTGCTTCAACATTTTCTGGGCATAATCCGTTTTATATTTTTTCCGGGCCTTCCTGTTTGTCTCGAGTAGTCTTAGTTCATTTATTGTGTCCTTCAGATAAAGCTCCAGATATTTTTTATTGACAAGATTTCTGATTTCTTTATCATTTTTCTTTGATAAATACTCTCTTCTGCCATTTTTCCAAACATACCATTTAACATTTCCATCCTTTTGTGTTGGATAGATTGTCCCTTCCTCAGTGATTGTCTCCAGCCTTTCCTGAATCTCTAATATCTCACCTTCCAACCATTGGATTCTATTATCTATTGAACTTATTTTATTTTCCTCCTAACTCTTTGCATCATGTGATGCCATGTATGTGATTCTAACAGTAATTCAATTGTTTTTTGGGGAATATGATAAATGAAAACTGTCATTTATCTTCAAAAGTGGAGATTATGGTCTCCATTTGTTTGATAGCACCATATGAATATAGAAACCGACTATAGTTTGGAGCTGTTTTATGATTTTAATGGATTTCAGCTACTTTTTCCTGCTCTTTTTCGGCTTTTTGGGCTGGTTTGGGGTGCTGTTTGTGGAATTTCTGCGGTTTCAGCTACTTTTTTCCTGATCTTTTTCGGATTTTTGGCTGGGTTTGGGGTGCTGTTTGGGGGATTTCAGCGGTTTCAGCTACTTTTTTCCTGCTCTTTTCCGGATTTTTGGCGGGATTTTGGGTGCTGTTTTGCGAATTTTTGCGGTTTCAGCTCCACAAGGCCCGCTTGCTATGCTATCAACCTATGGCTATTGTACATTATGATAATTGAAAAATCCAGCATTTTCTAAATAAAAGGACATAAAAAGTGAATTTTCAGAAAAATATAAAAAAAGTTACTATTCACACTGAACGGTAACAAAAAAAAACACGCTATGCGCGTGCTCCAAAATAATACAGTCGATAACTATTCAGATACATCCATAAATAAATCGGCGTGACAAGATTCGAACTTGCGACCTCTACGTCCCGAACGTAGCGCTCTACCAAACTGAGCCACACGCCGTCTGCAATTCGTTTTGCAACTATTAAATAATATCACAATGTATAAATTTTGTCTACCCCATAATATATATTTATGGTATGATTTATGCTGTATAAGATAAAAATTTACACTGTTGTGCCCATCCTCACAGCGAGGTATCATACCCATGGCAGAACTGTAATTTAATCACGTAATTATTTTTTTATACTATGAAGCCGGCCCGGCAGCGCAGCGACCGACTTAGCACCACGGTATATAAATTATAAGGAGAATATCATGACAAATAAGACAAATAACATAAATCAGATAAATCAAACAAATCAGATAAATCACACCAATCACATAAATCACACCAATCACATAAATCACATAAACAAAACAGCTATAATAACCGGAGCTTCACGCGGTATCGGTGCCGCCATTGCCAAAAAGCTGGCTTCCTGTGGCTATAACCTCTCGCTTTGCTGCCGCAATTCATCTGACAGGCTAAAGGCTCTGGCTGATGAGCTTCACTGTGCACGGAATTGAGGTGCTATGCTACACCGGAAATGTAGGAGACTTTTTTTTTCTTTGCCAAGGATATGGTTACGAATACCATTTCCCATTTTGGCCATATAGATGTGCTCATTAACAATGCCGGCATATCGCATATCGGGCTGCTGAGCGACATGACACCGGAGGAATGGAACAATATCGTGGCGATAAATCTGACCGGTGTTTTCAACTTCACAAAGCTCGTCATCCCTTATATGGTTGCAGATAAATGTGGCCGGATACTACAGATTTCCTCTGTCTGGGGCAATGTCGGAGCATCCTGCGAGGTGGCATACTCAGCCTGCAAGGGCGGTATAAATGCATTTACCAAGGCACTCGGCAAGGAGCTTGCGCCATCGCATATTCCGGTAAATGCTATAGCCTGCGGTGTCATAGATACCGATATGAACCGCTGCTTTGATGAGACAGAACGTGCTGAGCTTGCCGATGAAATCCCTGCCGGACGCTTTGCCACAGCCTGTGAGGTCGCAGATATGGCTTACTCCGTTATCACTGCACCTGATTACCTGACCGGACAGATAATCACTTTTGATGGTGGCTGGATTTAAAATTGTAATTTTAAGTTTTCTATTTTTTTCGTATTTTTTCAGATATTTGTTGCTTTTTATGATTATTGTGTTACAATTTGTTTATGAATAAAATTAATGTCTTTTTACAAGAAAAGCAACTATCAACCATTAGTACAACTGTGCCTAACAGGCTTGATTATCTGATGAGGCTCAACAACTTGACCAACATTGCTCTTTCTGAAATCATGTGCTGTGCAGAATCAACTATTTCAGGCTACAGGACAGGCCGTAGAGTGCCTGACATTTTTGTCATTTGCCATCTAAGTACAATTTTTGGTGTCACACCCAATTATTTTCTTGGATTCACAGACGAAATTTGTCCAACTCACAACTGATTATGTGATATATACAAGGCCTTCCGGTATCACTTCACAACCATCACCGGCTGCTGATGCAAATGTCACATAAAATATATTGAGAAATGAAAGGGGGAAATGTTACAGTCTAAGCCAAAACCGTAACGAAAAACAGCCCGGTGCACATATCACAATGTGTGCCGGGCTGTTTTTTATATATATGATATGAGGGTCAAAAACTATTTTGCCCCTCATTTATGATTAATCGGTGTAGTACGGGTCACTAATGTATACATCGAATTGCATGCAGGCAACAGATTTTATTGTTACTCTGCCACAAGTATTATCGTGGTTCTCGCAGGAACTCTTATGGTGTTGACACCCAAAAGCTCTGTCTTTTCCGTGAAGTCCTCTCCGTCAAAATACTCTGCATTGGTGTTGGTGTCCACATGCCAGTGTTTTCCGTTCGGAAGCACCGGAAGCTGCATCACAAGCGGCTCCCAATATGCGTTCATGCAATAGAATACAATATCATCCTCCGTGTCCTCCTCATTTCTTCCGGCATACATGATGCCGATAAGCTTTGTCTTGTAATCCGTTGAGGCATTGAACGGTGTACCGTTGTGCACACTGATTTCCGGAAACTGGCAGGATGAAGGCTTTGTCATCTTTCTGAGTATAGGATGCTCTTTCCTGAACTGAATCATATGACGCACGAAATCATGGATTTCCTTGAATTCCTCAAGCCTGCTCCAGTCGAGCCATGAAATGATATTGTCCTGACAATACGCATTGTTGTTTCCAAACTGGGTGTTGCAGAACTCATCGCCCGCAAAAAACATCGCCGGGCCACGGCTGCACAAAAAGTGCTGCAAATGCATTCTTTATAAGGCGCCTTCTAAGTCCGTTTACATTCGGGTCGTCTGTCTCGCCCTCTGCGCCACAGTTCCAACTATGTCCGTTGTTGTCTCCGTCTGTGTTATTCCAGCCGTTTTTCTCATTGTGCTTTTCATTGTATGAGTACAGATCATACAGTGTAAAGCCATCATGACAAGTCAGGAAATTGACTGATGCCTTGTGTCCTCTGCTCTCCGGGCTGTAAAGGTCGCGTGAGCCGGTGATACGTGTGATGGCATTTCCCGCCATACCGTCATCGCCCTTTAAAAAGCTTCTCATGTCATCCCTGTATCTGCCGTTCCACTCAGCCCATCTGTTCCATGACGGGAAGCTTCCCACCTGATACAGTCCGCCTGCATCCCAGGCCTCTGCGATGAGCTTCATCTTGCCAAGTACCGGGTCGAATGCCAGCGACTCAAGAATCGGCGGATTGGCCATAGGTGCACCGTTTTGGTCTCTTCCGAGAATGGAAGCCAGGTCAAATCTGAAGCCATCCACTCTGTACTCAATGGCCCAGTGTCTCAGACAGTCTATAATAAAGTTGCGCACAACAGGATGATTACAGTTCATAACGTTTCCACAGCCACTGAAATTGTAGTAGTGTGCATCCGGTGTAAGCATATAGTACACGTTATTGTCTATTCCCTTGAAGGAGAAGCACGGTCCCATCTCATTTCCCTCAGCGGTATGGTTGAACACATCAAGAATGACCTCTATGCCATTTTCCTTTAAAGCCTTTATCAGCGATTTCAGCTCGTCTCCCTCGTGGTTGTGCTCCTCGTTGAAGGCATAGCTGGTATTCGGTGCAAAAAATGATACTGTGTTGTAGCCCCAGTAATTGTAAAGCTGCACACCATCGACCACTCTCGCGCTCTCCATCTCATCAAACTCAAAAATCGGCATGAGCTCCACTGCATTTATTCCAAGGTCCTTAAGATACGGAATCTTATCCTTCAATCCGGCAAATGTGCCCGGTGCGCTGACTCCAGAGGACTTATCCTTTGTATAGCCCCTCACATGTATCTCATAAATCACAAGGTCCTCAAACGGCTGCTCAAGCTGCTTTATGTTGCCCCAGTCAAAGCTGCTTTTTACAACTCTGGCTCTGTACTCAAAATCCTTGCCTCCCTCAGGCTTTTCTCCCCATTTTCGCTGTCCAGTGACCGCTCTGGAATATGGGTCTAAAAGGACATTTTCCTCGTTAAACAGAAGTCCCTTTGCCGGCTCATAAGGCCCATCAAAAGAAAATGCATACTCAAATTCATCCGGCTTTATATCATAAACAAGCATGGAGTAGGTATCTCCTATCCTATATGAATCAGGAAACGGAATCCTCGCATACGGCTTTGGTGCCTGTGGCTTGAACAATAAAAAGAGTACACCTCGTTGCCCCATGGGAATTGATGGTAAAGCTCACTCCGTTCGATGCCACGCACGCTCCGTACATTCTGAAAAAGCCCGGACGTATCTTAAATCCCTCTACCACATCAAGTGGCAGCAGGCCTGTATTTACTACATCCTCATGCTTTTCTTCTTTACTGCGCTCTCTCCACATATACATATTGCTCTTTGCTCCCTTACTATATTTGTATGATGGTACATGCCATTTGTTGCATGACTGCTTTTTATCTTAATTCGTTAAAAAATCGTAACTGTTCAATACCTTCACAGTTACAAAATCTGCTATTAATTTACATGCAGATTTCCAAGCTCATCAATCTCTATATTACTACAATTTTGTGAATATGTGTTCATTAAATTGCATATCTCCTGAGCTTTTTCGCCCGAAGCCACTGTCGGCCTGAAATCATTGTATGAGCTTACGCTTCTTAAGGTGCATGGAATAATCTGAGCATCTATGCCCGGCTGCAATTCACCATTTATCAGAGTAAATGCCTGCTGATAAATCGCCGTGTTCTTGTCTGCCGGATTTTTATTGCCTCCGAAGCAGAAATTTCCAAGACTGTAGCATATCATTTTGCCGTTATAGACCTCCATCCCCTGCAGCACATGAGGGTGGTTTCCGACTACCAGGTCTGCTCCCCAGTCGATGATACGATGTGCTGCCGCCTGCTGATAGTCATTAGGGTAATGGTCACCCTCTATGCCCCAGTGACAGCATGCGATAACTATCGCCGCTCCCTGTTCACGAAGCTGCGCTATACCGTTTTGGATATATGCCTCTCGGTCACCGTTTTTTGTGACAAAAGGCTGACCGACACTATTCCAATCCTTAGTCCCATCAGCAGTCTCATAAATACCGGTATGATCATTGAAGCCATACACTATCCCGGCATTGTCGAGCACATTTCTCGTATCGTCCAGTCCCGCCTGACCATAGTCATATGTGTGATTGTTTCCAAGACTGCAGGCCTCGATGGAGCTGCCTGTCATAATTCCGATGTACCAGGCTTTCCCTTAAGGTTCCAGCGCTTTTCTACGCGCTCAGTCGCATCCGATAGCACACACTCCAGATTGATGAGTGTCATATCGTCAGCCTCAAAAATATCTCTCACGCCGCCGAAAAAGTAGTCCTGTCCCTTTGAGTCATAATAAGAATTAAAGCTGCCGTCATAGCTTTGCTCCTGATTGTTGCCGAGTGTACAGTCTCCTGTAGCCGTAATCACTATGGTTGACATCTGTGGCTGCTGTTTATCCGCTTCTGTTGCCTCAGCTTTGGTTGCATCAGACTGTGTACTCTCTTTACCTTCTGCCGTACTGTCAACGGCATTCTCATCTTCTTTTCCGGTATCCGATGTGTCTCTAACTACATCAACGCCATTCCGGTTAGAGGCTTCTTTTATATTATCTCCAATATATTCTTTTCCTATGAGCGCTCCTGCCATAATGATGCATAAAACCAAAAGCACAGATAATAGAATTTTTTTTTAATACTTTGTTTTTCATAATTCCTCCTCATATTCCTCACCCCCTAACAGACTTTATTAAAATATCAACCGTGTCGCACTTGCTCCCATCAGGTCTGCTCTCTCACATGTTGAAAGATGATACTGTACAAACATATCAAACTCTTCCTCGTCAAGAGCATTCAAAAATGGCCTGATATAATTTGCCGCCATCGGCTGCTATTATCTTTTCGCGTGTAAGGGCTGCCTGTGCATTTAATGCCTCTATATCTTCTAATCGGACAAAACTGTACAAATCATTAGCTTTTTTTCTGTACAATGGCCTCTATGCCCTCTTTTATATGCTTCTCCTTTATGGCATAGGTTATCACGCTGTACTCATTCATAATGTATGCCACAAGTATGTAACCGCCCGGTTTTGTCACTCTTTTTGCCTCATTCAATGCGGCAAGCTTTTCCTCCGCCGACTTCAGATGATACATAGGTCCGAATACAAGTGTGAGGTCAAATTCATCGTTTCCAAACTTTTTAAGCTTTGTGGCATTGCCCTGGTATGCCTTTACTTTATCGCTCTTTTGCTTCAGTCTGCCGAGATTATGCTTTAACTAACTCAAGTGCCGTCACATCATAGCCCTCCTCGGCAAGAGGCACTGAATATCTGCCTGTTCCCGCACCGACATCCAGAATTTTGATCTGTGAGCGAAGATCACGCTGCTTCTCATTCATCAAGCTGCCAAGACTCATCATCCATGAGGACGATATCTGCGGCTTCGATTGTTCTTTGAGCTCATCTGAGCCCATGGCGCCCATTGCAATTCCGATATCTGCTCTTGAGAGCACCGGTGCATCGTTGATTCCGTCTCCGACGAATGGGCGAGCAATTTTTCTTTGCTGCCCTTTCTTGCGAGCAGTTCAGTTCTTCTACCTTTGCTACTTTATCCCCCGGTAAAGCTCACTGTATACTTCATCAATTCCCAGCTCTGCCGCTACTGAGTCGGCTACTGTCCTCGAATCGCCTGTAAGCATTATTGTACCTTTTATTCCGGCTTTTTTCAATGCCTTTATTGCTGCCGCTGAGGTTGGTTTTATCTTATCTGAAATAAGGATATAGCCCTCATATCTGCCGTCTATTGCGATATGGACTATGGTGCCGACCTTGTCAGTTTCACTGTAGCTTAAGCCCAGCTTTTTCATAAGCTTGTAGTTTCCTGCCGCTACAGATACGCCATCTACCTTTGCGGTGATTCCGTGGCCGCTGATTTCCTCAACGTCTGTCACGCGGGTTCTGTCGATTCCCTTTCCATATGCCTTCTGTAAGCTCCTGCTGATTGGATGCGATGAGCTGCTCTCTGCAAGTGCTGCGTACTCGAGCACCTTTTCTCTATCGAGCGTATTGTCGTAGACTCCTGCCACCTCGAAAACGCCCTCTGTCATGGTACCGGTCTTGTCAAATACAACGTATCTATAAGGTCTCAAGATAGTTTGAGCCCTTTACAAGAACACCCTCGCGGCTGGCGCCTCCGATTCCTGCAAAAAAGCTGAGCGGAATACTGATGACCAGCGCGCACGGACAGCTTATTACGAGGAAGGTAAGTGCCCTGTATATCCATATGCCCCACTGTGGTGCGGCTGACATGAAAAAGTATTCTGACAATCGGTGGCAATATCGCAAGTGCAAGTGCACTGTAGCAGACTGCCGGAGTGTAATATTTGGCAAATTTTGATATGAAGTTTTCTGATTTTGATTTCTTTGAGCTTGAATTTTCAACGAGGTCAAGTATCTTTGAAACCGTTGATTCGCCAAACTCTTTGGTCGTTTTAATCTTTAAAACACCGGACATATTGATGCATCCGCTGATTATCTCATCACCGCATTTTGCATCCCTCGGCACGCTCTCACCTGTAAGCGCGCTGGTGTTTAATGTAGATGAGCCCTCAACTATCACACCGTCGATAGGAACCTTTTCTCCGGGCTGTACCACGATTACCGAGCCGATAGCAACCTCATCAGGATCAACCTGGGTGAGCTTTCCGTCCACCTCAATATTGGCATAGTCGGGTCTGATGTCCATGAGCTCACTGATATTCTTACGGCTCTTTCCGACTGCATAGCTCTGAAACAGCTCTCCTATCTGGTAGAAAAGCATAACGGCTATAGCCTCTGTATAGTCACCATTCTCATAGAGCGCAACCGCTATCGCACCCACAGTGGCAACTGCCATCAGGAAATTTTCATCAAATACCTGCCTGTTTTTGATTCCCTTAAATGCTTTTTTTTCAGGATATCGTATCCTATAACCAGATAAGGGACCATGTAAAGCAGGAACCTGATAATTCCCTTAACCGGTATGAAATGTAATATAATCATGAGTACCGCTGCGATTATGATACGCGCAAGTACTTTTTTTTCTGCTTTTTATTCATACGCCATAGCTCCATTCATTATAATCTCTTGATAATCACCCCCTTACTATAGCGCAGGCATTGAAATAATATCGTTTGTCATTCCTGCGCCCGGCAATTTATAAGAATATCTCGCAGTCGTCCTCTACCCTTTTGCAGTTCTTAAGAACCTCCTGCATAACCGCCTTTGCATCCTGTCCCTCTTCAAACTCAACGCTCATCTTGAGTGTCATGAAATTGACTGTAGCATCCTTTACACCTGCTGTATTCTTTGCGGCATCCTCCATCTTGTTGGCGCAGTTAGCGCAGTCTACATCGATTTTGTAAGTCTTCTTCATAGTGGTGTTCTCCTTATTTTCATGAATTATTTGTTTTACTGTACGTTTTTATTGAACATATGAATGATTGTTCATATGTTAATTTTATTATAGCACCTTTTGCACTGTTGTCAATACACAATGTGCATCTACACAAAATTTATTCACATACTCTAATCACATAATTAATCTCATAGTTTATGATTCAGGCTTCATCTGTGATATTTTCTTTCCAGCTGCTTCCCTCTTCTATCCCATTTGCCGTAAGCCATTCATCCTCAACCTCTACATGACGCTGTCTGCCGTTTTCGTCCTCGAGATAAACCACGCATTTTGCTTTTGCGCCATCCGCTCTTTCCTCACAGCCAAAATCAGCCTCATATATGTGTGTTACCGTATACATCTTCACTCTACCTTCTTTCATATGATTTTGCATGACATAAATATATAGAAACTTCCCACATGTACAGGTGGATGTGTCCACTCTAAATATCATGTGGGAAGTTGTTTATCGACTATATTTATGATTAGAGGGGCAAAATACCTTTTGACCCTTTAATCATAATGCTGCTTTAATCGCCGCAAGCAGCTCATCATATGTCTCATATGCAGGAAGCTCAGGGTAGTCCTTCTTGATGGCATCTGTGCTTCTGAAAAGGAAGCCTGCCTTGCTTGCCTGTATCATGCCTAAATCATTGTGGCTGTCACCGCTTGCGATGGTATCGTATCCGATAGACTGCAGTGCCTTTACAGTTGTAAGCTTTGACTGCTCACATCTCATTTTAAAGCCTGTAATCTCGCCATCTTCAGCAACCTCAAGCTCGTTACAAAAGATTGTCGGCCAGCCGAGCTTCTTCATGAGCGGGCCTGCAAACTGTGAAAATGTATCACTGATGATGATTACCTGTGTGATTGAACGAAGCTCATCCAAGAACTCCTTTGCTCCAGACATTGGATCTATCTTTGCGATTGTCTCCTGGATTTCTTTTAATCCGAGTCCGTGCTCCTTTAAAATATTTATTCTATAGTTCATGAGCTTATCATAATCAGGCTCATCTCTTGTTGTCTTTTCAAGCTCAGGAATGCCTGTCTCCTTTGCAAATGCAATCCAGATTTCAGGTACCAATACTCCCTCAAGGTCTAAGCATACAATATTCATTTTGATTCCTCCGTGTGTTTTATTCTGTGGATTTCGATGAAACTCAATATACTTGTCAGGTAACTATTTAAGCAGCCTTGAATAATTACATTTCATTTATAGTTCACCGATTTAATCCAGTAAAGTATATCATACAAGACGACTGTCTACAATAGAATTATACGTGATTTTCAAAGGATTTTTCAGTAAATCATTATTACCGTCCATTACGCTCGCTGGCTTTTGCACGCGCACCGGCTTCCGCAGAGAAGACGCCCTCATCATCTATGATATTTCCGCTCTCAACATGCTTTTTCAGTATATTGTTAAACGCATAATCCCAGATTTTCTCTGAGCCAAGTGCTGTGCGCTTATTTCTGCCGAGTATCTGCGACAGCTTTACACTGTGCTCACGCCATGAAAGCCCGTCCGATGCATCGTTTAAGAGCATTGGCTGTATATTGTCCATGGTGCGGGCAAATCTGGCTTCCGGTGTCTGCTGCGCCTCAAATTCCTTCCACAGCTCTAAAAGCGGCTCGCCCTGTTCCTTTGGCAAGAGTCCGTATATACGCTCCGCCGCCTTCTGCTCACGCTCATGCTGTGGCCTTGCCTGCCTCATCATAGGCATATGTGTCTCCTGCGTCAATCTCTACTATGTCGTGTATCAAAAGCATTCCTACTGTCTTTAGCACGTCTATCTTCTCATTGGCATACTCGCTCAAGAGCATGGTCATGATAGCCATATGCCAGGCATGCTCCGCATCATTTTCCTTGCGGCTTGCATCAGCTAAATAAGTCTGGCGGAATATCTCCTTTTCTTGTCGATTTCTCTGATGAAATAGCTGTTTTTCTAATCTTTTGTCTTTCTCATTTTCCTGCATTATGTATCTCCACGTTAATTCTCATCATATTTGCAAATCTGCATCTTTTTACTTTATTATGAATTAACCAATAATTTTGTCAAGCGGTCAATACAAATTACAGCGCATCCTTCATTGCTTTAACATACTCACCGACATACTTTGGTGAAGCCTCACCATACTCATCGATTATCTTGATGATGGCAGAGCCCACAATGGCACCATCCGAGATATCTGCCATCTTCTTTGCCTGCTTGGGTGTTGAAATACCAAAGCCTATAGCACACGGCACATCTGTGTTTTCTCTGATTACCTTGACTATTGAAGCCAGATCTGTCTTAATCTCGCTTCTTGTACCGGTGACTCCGAGGCTTGAAATCACATAGATGAAGCCGGTTGCCTCCTTTGCTATCATCGCAATGCGATTCTTTGATGTAGGTGCGATAAATGAAATAAGGTCCACATAATATTTCTCGCAGAGTGGTAAAAACTCTTCCTTTTCCTCATATGGGATATCCGGCAGAATGAGTCCGTCAATGCCTATTTCCTTACATGTACTGATAAACTTTTCTGCACCGTATGAGTAAACCACATTTGCATATGTCATGAAAACCATAGGAATTGTGACATCTTTTCTCAAATCTCTCACAAGGTCAAAAACCTTGTCTGTTGTAACTCCGGCTGCAAGTGCCTTTATGTTGGCGCCCTGGATTACAGGTCCCTCTGCTGTAGGATCAGAGAACGGAATACCAAGCTCTATAAGGTCTGCTCCGTTTGCAACTGCTTCTCTTACGATTTTTGCGGTTGTCTCTAAATTTGGATCACCACAGGTGATAAATGGTATAAATGCCTTGCCGTTTTCAAACGCACTTCTTATCTTACTCATAAATATTCTCCCCTCTGTATCTTGCTATTGCCGCGCAGTCCTTGTCGCCTCTGCCTGAAACAGTAACAACGATTATCTTGTCCTTGTCCATTGTAGGCGCCAGCTTCATGGCATACGCCACTGCATGTGAGGACTCGATTGCAGGGATGATCCCCTCTTTCTTTGCGAGGTATTCAAAAGCATTTACTGCTTCATCATCTGTTACAGGTACATACTGTGCTCTGCCGATATCGTGCAGATATGCGTGCTCCGGTCCGACTCCCGGATAGTCAAGTCCTGCAGAAATTGAATAAACCGGAGCAATCTGCCCGTATTTATCCTGACAGAAATATGACTTCATGCCGTGGAAAATACCAAGACGGCCTGTATTTACCGTGGCTGCAGTCTCAAAGGTATCTATTCCTCTTCCTGCTGCCTCGCAGCCGATAAGCTGAACGTCCTTATCCTCGATGAAGTTGTAAAGCTTCCAATGGCATTTGAGCCGCCGCCCACACATGCGATAACCGCATCAGGCAGTCTGTGCTCCTTTTCAAGCATCTGCTCCTTGATTTCCTTTGAGATGACCGCCTGGAAATCTCTTACGATGGTAGGGAACGGATGTGGTCCCATAACCGAGCCCAGGCAGTAATGTGTGTCTGAAATTCTCTTGGTCCACTCTCTCATTGCCTCCGATACGGCATCCTTTAATGTGGCTGTACCTGATGTAACCGGGATAACCTCTGCTCCGAGCAGACGCATGCGGTATACATTGAGCGCCTGACGCTTTGTGTCCTCCTCGCCCATGAATACAACACATTCCATACCCATAAGGGCTGCGGCCGTTGCTGTTGCCACGCCGTGCTGACCGGCTCCGGTCTCAGCTATCAGTCGGGTTTTGCCCATTTTCTTTGCAAGAAGTGCCTGACCTAATACGTTATTGATCTTGTGCGCTCCCGTATGGTTTAAATCCTCTCTCTTAAGGTATATTTTTGCTCCACCGAGATCCTTTGTCATCCTTTTTTCTGCGTAGTACAGTCTCGATGGTCTTCCTGCATAATCGTTGAGAAGCTCTGTGAGCTCTCTGTTAAATTCAGGATCGTTTTTGTAATGATTGTATGCTTCTTCTAATTCTTTAACGGCATTCATGAGGGTTTCAGGAATGTACTGTCCTCCGTGAATACCAAATCTTCCGTTTGGATTTGTCATGATGTTTTCCCTTCTGATGTATATTTGTAAATATTTTGTTTTCTGTACTGAATAGTTACAGATATTCTTAAAACCATGAAGATACTTATATATCTCTATTAGCTTAATCGCAATTCATCAAGCTTAGCCTTTTTGTCGTCTGCTCTCATCAGCGTCTCTCCGATAAGCACTGCGTCAGCTCCGATTTCACGTATTGCCCTTATATCATCTGTGCTCTTTACACCACTTTCCGATACAAATATGATGTCATAGGGAATCAGGTCGCGCAGCTTTTTGCTGTTAGCTGTATCAACTGTAAAATCCTTCAGATTGCGGTTGTTGACACCTATTATTCTGGCACCGGCTCTTACCGCCATCCCTGCCTCTTTTTTTTTCATTGTGTATCTCCACAAGGGCGCTTATGCCAAGGCTGTCGCAGATTTTTATGTATTCACCAAGCTGTTCCTCTGACAGTATAGAGCAGATTAAAAAAAGTACCGCAGCGGCACCGAGTGTCCTTGCCTGATATATCTGATATTCATCAACCGTAAAATCTTTTCGGATGCACGGAATCGAAACCGTTTTTGCAATCTCCTTAAGATACTCATCCGAGCCTAAAAACCACTTCGGCTCTGTCAGTACCGAGATGCAATCCGCACCTGCCGCCTCGTATTCCCTTGCAATTTCAAGATATCTGAAATCCGGCTCTATAAGCCCCTTTGACGGCGAAGCCTTCTTGCACTCGCATATGAAGCTCAAGCCACCCTTTTTGAGTGCTTTTTCAAATGCAAAATCACAAAGCTTTTCGTTTTTCGTCTGAATCGCGATATTTTTTATTTCATCAAGGCTTATTTTTTTCTTGTCCTCTGCCACGCGGAGCCTTGAATATTCTGCAAGCTGGTCTAAAATATTCATCGCTTTTCCTTTCCTGTTTTGTGTGCTTAGCTGTTGCTTACCTCAATGAGCTTATCGAGTGTTTCAAGTGCTTTTCCTGAATCAATGATTTCTGCTGCTAGCTCGATACCCTCTTTCATGCTGTCGGCCTTTCCTCCTATATAAAGTGACGCGCCTGCGTTCATGAGTACTGCATTTCTCTTATGGCCCTTCTGTCCGCCTAAGATATCACGTACGATTTTTGCATTTTCCTCAGGTGTACCGCCTTTTAAATCCTCCTTTGTACAGCGCTCAAAGCCGAAATCCTCCGGTGAGATTACTGTGGTTCTGAACCATCCGTCCTTTATCTCGCATATCTTGGTCGGTGCGCTCATGGAAATCTCATCGAGCTTATCCGCCATATACTACCATTCCACGCTTTACTCCAAGGCTTACAAGCACCTGTGCAAGCGGCTCTACAAGATACTCATCATACACTCCGAGAAGCTGCATGGCCGGTGAGCCCGGATTTGTGAGCGGTCCTAAAATATTGAATACTGTTCTGAAACCAAGCTCTTTTCTTATTGCTCCCACATACTTCATTGATGTGTGATATTTCTGTGCGAAGAAGAAGCACATGCCGACTTTATTTAAAAGCTCTACACATTTCTCAGGGCTCTGGTCTATGTTGACACCGAGCGCCTCAAGACAGTCTGCTGTTCCGCATAATGAAGATGCTGCTCTGTTTCCGTGCTTTGCAACCTTCATTCCGCCGGCTGCTGCAACAAGAGCTGCTGTTGTGGAAATGTTAAAGCTCTGAGCATTGTCTCCGCCTGTTCCTACGATTTCGAACACATCCATACCTGTTTTCACCTGTACCGCATGCTCTCTCATGGCTGCCGCACAGCCTGCGATCTCGTCTGTTGTCTCTGCCTTTGCACTCTTGGTTGAAAGTGCTGCAAGGAACGCTGCATTCTGGGTTGGTGTTGTCTCACCGCCCATGATCTCATTCATCACTGCATATGCCTCATCATATGTGAGGTCTTCTTTGTTTACGATTTTTACTATGGCTTCTTTGATCATGATTATGTCCTCCTGTATTCCGGTAATATTTCGTTTATAATTTTGTTTATGATTTTGTTCTGCTATTTGTTTTCAATTCAACAACTAATATATAAATTCATTAAACGCTGCAATTTTCAATTAAGCTTTGATAAAATTACTAAGCATCTGCCTTCCGTCCGGTGTCATGATTGACTCCGGGTGAAACTGCACTCCGTATATCGGATATTCCTTGTGTTCAACAGCCATGATCTCACCATCATCTGTAGTGGCTGTAATCTTTAGGCAATCAGGCATCGTGTCCGCATCTGCAGCAAGTGAATGGTAACGTGCTACCTTTGCTTTTTTCGGGCAACCCTTGAATAAAAGGCTTTCTGTGTCAAACGATACATCCGATTGCTTTCCGTGCATGAGCTCCTTTGCATATGTGACTGTCGCACCATATGCTGCGCATATCGCCTGATGTCCGAGGCACACACCAAGGATTGGGATTTCCTTTCCAAGCTCCTTTGCCACAGCTATTATCACGCCCGCATCCTCAGGCCTTCCCGGTCCCGGTGATAATATGATGCGATCAGGCTTTAAAGCCCTAATCTCTTCAACTGCCATCTCATCATTTCTGATTACTCTGATATCAGGCTCTATCTCGCCGATCAGCTGATACAGATTGTAGGAAAAGCTGTCGTAGTTATCAATCAGTAAAATCATTCTTCCACCTCCTGTGAGACTTCCAGTGCCTTAAGAGAAGCCTTTGCCTTGTTTATGCACTCCTGAAATTCCTTCCCAGGATCTGAATCCGCAACTATTCCCGCTCCGCTTCTCACGAAAACCTTGCCGTTTTTTCTTGTAGGCAATACGGATTGCAATACATGTGTCCATGTTTCCTGTAAAATCTATATATCCGATCGCACCTCCGTAAATGCCTCGCTTGTTGTCCTCAAGCTCTCCGATGAGCTGGCACGCTCTGATCTTTGGTGCTCCTGAAAGTGTTCCTGCCGGAAGCACGGCCTCTATGGCATCGAGTGCGTCATATTCATCCCTGATCTCGCCTCTTACCGTCGAGCCTATATGCATCACATGTGAATATCTCTCTATGGAATGAAGCTTTTCTACTTTTACAGTTCCGAATTTACTTACCTTTCCGAGGTCATTTCTTCCTAGGTCCACGAGCATATTGTGCTCTGCGAGCTCCTTTTTCGTCTGCAAGAAGTCCTGCCTCAAGCTCTTTATCCCTTCCTCTGTCGCGCCTCTTGGCCTCGTGCCTGCCAGTGGAAATGTGTGAAGCACTCCGTTTTCAAGCTTCACAAGTGTCTCCGGAGATGCTCCCGCAACCTCCACATCGGTTCCCGAAAAATAAAACATGTACGGCGAAGGATTTATCGTACGAAGCACGCGGTAGGTATCAAAAAGGCTTCCCTCAAACGGTGCGCTCAATCTGTTTGATAAAACTATCTGGAAAATATCTCCCTCTTTGATATGGTGCTTTGCCTTCTCGACCATCTCACAATACTGCTCCTTATCAAAAAGCGGTGTGACCTCACCCAGCAGCTTGCCACCCATATTCTGTTTTTTCTCTCCGTGCATCAGAAGCTCCCTAAGCTGCTTTAGCTCAACAATCGCTTTGTTGTAGCCTGTTTCCGGAGCATCAAGTGACATATTTGCGATTAGTATTATCTTTCTGGCACAGATTGTCAAATGCTATTGCCTTATCAAAAAGCATCAGATCTACATCCTTGAAATCCTCCGTGTCCCTTGCTTTTCCTCTGATGCTTTTCTCCTTGTAGCCCAGATAATCATACGAAAAATAACCCACAAGGCCACCTGTAAAAGAAGGCAGATAATCAAATTTCGGACTCTTGTACTCTGAAAGAATCTGTCTGATGTACTCTGAAGGATTTTCCGTCTCCACCGAAAGCTTTCCAAGCTTCATGTGACCATCTATACAGTTAATCTCAAGCTTTGGATCATATCCCATAAATGTATATCTTCCCCAGGCTTCATTGGCTTGTGCTGATTCAAGCAGATAACAATGTGTTGAAACATTCTGCAGAATCCTCATAGCCTCTATAGGTGTGATAAAATCTGATAATATCTCACAGCTTACAGGGAGAATGTCATACTTCCCGGTTTTTGCTATTTCTTTAACTTCGGTCAGTGTAGGTGAAATTTTCATATGCTTACCTCCAAATTTTGTGTGGCAGTGAATAAATGCCAAGTGTTCAACCGTGAACAAATTGTACAACATACAGCTCGAATTCGCCTTTTCAAGGCTTCTCCGCAGCTTACGCTGCTACAATTCTCGCTTTATGTTTGCAGTCAATGTTCACTCGCAAGCTTGCATGCGAGCATGCAGACTTGCAAACTCCATTGTACCTCTTTGTTCACTAAAAAAGTCCTTGACAGAATATTACTTCTGTCAAGGACGAATAATCTTAACTATCCGCGGTGCCACCTTGAATTCACGATAAAGCTCGTGCGCTTGGCAGGATACCAACATATCCCGGGCAAATGACGTATGCCCACACGTCGCAGAATACTCTGGATGAATGATAAATCCATTTGACTGCGCCCTCAGCGGTCCATTTGACAACTTGTTTCACACCTGATTCTCAGCACCACAGGCTCTCTGTAAAGGCATCATTGCCGTTATATCCGCTTCAACGGTTTACAATTTATTTAATTGTCGAAACAGTTTAAACTGTTTAAACTGTTTTCACTTCTTTAACGATTTAATACTTTATCTTGCTAAATTTGTTTAGAGTTTATCACTCCTTGTTTTGTGTTTGTCAACATACATTTTAAAATAAATTGTATGTTTAAAGGGCCAACAACTACATAACAGCAAAGCTTAATATGATAAAAAAAAGCATGTAATATTCTGCTCTAATGCATCTTCCAACTCTTCCTCATCATATCCTACAGGAAGTGATACAAAACCGAAATAATAAGCATCTTTTACTGTTTCCACATGATGTCTCCATAGTACAAATCCGAAGATTGCAGGAAATTCATTTTGTAAATAGAGACTTAACTGCTCTACATTTCCTTTTCCCTTTTATTTTTCTTCAAAAGCAGATATTATGGTCTCCATTTGTTTGAAAGCACGATATAAATATAAAAAACAGGCTTTATTTTTGAGCTGTTTTGGGGTTTATACTGATTTCAGCTACTCCTTTTTTCTAGTAAATGGTCTTTTCCAGACATTTTGCTGTGTTTTGGGTGCTGTTTTTGAGATTTCTGCAGTTTCAGCTAAAAACAATTGCCTGGTTTTTCCGGACATTTTGCTGTGTTTTGGGTGCTGTTTTGGGGATTTCTGCAGTTTCAGCTACATTTTTTCTCGGGTTTTTGGCTTTTGGGCTGGGTTTGGTGCTGTTTTTAGGATTTCTGCAGTTTCAGCTACTTTTTCTCGGATTTTCGCAGGCTTTTGGGCTAGGTTTGGGTGCTGTTTTAGAAGTTTTAGAGATTACAGCTCCCCAAGTCCTTCCTACTGTCTGTGCTATCAACCTATGGCTATTGAACATTATGCTAATTTAGTCCTACTTTCTTAATAAAATCTATTAAATTCGCCTGACCTCATCCTTATACGGCAGGCAAAACTTAACCGCATCCGTCAAAAGTCGGTCTGACTCCAATGTGCTGTCCAGTGCATGGTCGAAATCATATAACGGAGCCATACTCACATACTCTCCTGTATCCGTATTTCTAAGCCATCCGAAATTACCGGCATGCCTGTCGCCATTTCCAATTACCGCATCTATAATAATCATCTGTGCTCCGGCTTTTCAAAACAGCTCAATTATCGTCTGCTCATCAAAATCGTCTGGATCAAGTTCGTAAACCAGTGTGTTTTTGCACATTAATAAATAAATTCGATTGATAACCATATTATAGTTGTTATTAGATGATGTAATCAATCAAAAACACCGACTAATCTAAAGTCTGATTTTAGATTAGTCGGCATTCTGGTTTTCTATAAAATATACTCCATCTGGCGTTCCTTTGTCTTAAGCCCCATCTTCTCATAAAATTTCTCAGCAGATGTGTTTCCGCTCCATACATTGAGCGTGACCTCGTAGCAGCCGAGATGCTTTGCCTCATTCTTTACATGTTCAAAAAGCTGCTCTCCGATATGCTGTCCTCTGGTCTTTGCATCTACACACAGATCATCTATGAAAAGTGATGTAAACGGCACCATGTTGTTGGAAAACGGCTGCTGTCTTATCTGGCAGAATGCATATCCCATGCAGATATCGTCATCATCTGCCGCAATATATATCGGCTTTGTATCGTCCTTTATCATTTCTGCAAGCTCTTCATTTGTATATTTTGTCGTCCCCGGGATAAAAATATCCGGTCTGATATCGGCATGGATCTGTAGCACCTGCTCTAATAATTCTATAAGTCTTGGTATGTCTTTTTCCTGTGCTCTTCTAATATTCATTTTTGAGAATCATCCTTCCTGTTGTCGTTAATGTATAGCAAATTGCTACTTTTTTATACGGGTTTACAAAATGCAAATGCATCGATGATGCTTTTTGACCCTTTAATCATATTATTTACATTGTAATGCAAATAATCTTAAAAAAATAATAGTTTTTATATTTCAAAATAAATCCAGCATATTATCGAGATAAATGCGCTCTCTGACATGTATCTGATACTGTGGCTTCGTCATATAGTAGAGCAGAAATTCCAGTATCATGGCACTTCCAAGCCCTCTGCCCTCTATTTTAAAATTGCTAAAGCCCATCGGCAGATAAGTGTTCTTTATATCGTCTATTCCTATAAAGCCCGGATTTTCCATCGCCTTCGAAAAGAGATATCCCTGCCCTGCATCAGGTGCAGTGCAATAATGCTCCGGGCAATCCTCGCCCAGATTTTTGCGGCTAACCGTCTCGTAGCATTTCTTCCTGTCCGTGCAGCCAAACCAGCAGCACTCATTGCACAAAAATTCTACTTTTTCCTTTTGATGCTGTGATAATGCTTTAAGTTTATCAAATGATTTGTTCAACCTGAAATCCGGTACCACATAGCGGAAATCCTCTCTGTTTAGCTCATTTTTAAATTCACTGAAATCCGTCAGAACCTTAGTGGTTGAAGACACAAAATAAAAGTCAGGATAAGTTTTCTTTTATGTAATCAAGCAGAATATCTGAGTAGATGATTATGCCGTTTCCAAAGCCCCTGCTTCGCTCATTATCTCTGCCTATATCAAATATCCTGCACAGTTCGTTACATTTTTTGTCAGAAAGATGCTCCTTAGTAAGCAATGAATTGCTAAAGGTAAGTCTCGCGGATATCCCATATTCCTGCATCAGCTTAAGCACTTCCTTCAAATCGTGCTCACCAAAACCGACGCGGCCTCCGCCCCATATGCAGTCTGCCGGTGCACCGTATATTGAGCCTATGTCGCACCAGTCATAGAAATATTCCCGGTGCTTGCGGTACAGTGGGAGAAATTCTTTGTATAATTCATAAAATTCAAACAATCCCGGTAGATGATAATACGCTTTCATTTTGACTCCTTATTTTAATCCGTACCAGACTCTCAACAGACTCTAGTATACTTCTCCCAAATGTAAGTGTAAAATCCCGGAGCGTATTGTATGCTTTGATAGCATATCAATATCATGCTCCGGGGTTTCTATTTACGCCTGATTTAGTTTAAGAAATTCTGTATGATAACTTCCTCTGCCTCTTCCTCTGTAAGTCCGAGTGTACGGAGCTTGAGAAGCTGCTCGTCGTTTATCCTGCCGATTGCTGCCTCATGTATGATAGCCGCATCGATATTTTTTGCCCTGATTTCAGGGATTGAACCGACCTCTGCATGATCCATGATTATAGAATCACACTGGATATGAGCCTGGCATTTGCTGTTGCCGATGGCATTTGGATGGAAGGTCTGGACTGAGTTTCCTTTTCCTACGGATCTGGAAACAATCTGTGCAGAGCTGTCCTCTCCGTTTAACTGCACCTCGATATTTGACTCCGCCTTCTGATCTCCATCTGTCATGAGACGCTCTGTGACATAGAGCTTTGCGTCCTTTCCAAGCTCCACATTGGTCTCACGGACTGTAGAATCAACACCCTTTATCTGTGCTGTATCGAGAGTGAAAACAGAATTCTCACCCACAAATATATTTGTTACAGGGTTGAGCACTCTCGCACCTGTTCCGTTTCCCTCGCCGTAGTGCTTTTCCTCATATCGGACATTCGCGTTTTTACCCACATGGAAGGTGTGTATTCCATCATGTCTGCTCTCATTGCAGCCGCTATTGTGAATTCCACAGCCTGCAACTATCCTTACATCTGCGCCATCCTCCACATAGAAATCGTTGTATACAAGGTCTGTCATGCCTGATTTACTGGTAAGGGATATAGACAGCCTCTCCATCCGTTTTTCCATCAATATAGATATCAATGCCGGGCTTGTCCGTCTTTTTTTTCTTTATCTTGATGTGCTCGCTGTCTCCGTGGCAGATTGATGTGCCGTTTTCACGCAGATTAAAGGCACCTGTCTGACTGAATTTATTATCATTTATGACGTCCAATACGCCCTCTGTTACGTTGTCAAGCTTTACCATATTATGCTCTTCCCTCCAGTCTCTCTACGCATTTGTGACATTTCTGTACACCATTGAGATAAGGCAGCACCTCGTCCTTTGTGCCGATTTTCTTGATTTCTCCGCCATCAATTATCATGATGCGGTCTGCCATATTGATGATTTTCTCCTGATGTGAAATCACTATGAGGCTCTGCTTTTTCTCAGTATGGATTTCCTCGAATTTCTGTATGAGCATTGAAAAGCTCCACAGATCGATTCCTGCCTCCGGCTCATCAAATATGCAAAGCGAATGCTCCTTGGCAAGCACTGATGCAATCTCAATTCGCTTCATCTCTCCACCTGAGAGTGTGCCGTCAATCTGGCGGTAAATGTAATCCTTTGCACAGAGTCCTACCGCGGTGAGAAGGTCACAGCACTCCTTGTCTGAAAGCTCATCCTTTGCGGCAAGCTTGAGCAGCTTCATGACGGTCATTCCCTTAAATCTCGGTGGCTGCTGGAATGCAAAGCCTATTCCCGCATTTGCCCTATGATTGATGTCAAGCTCTGTGATATCCTGCCCGTCAAGTATAATCTTTCCGCTATCCGGTGTCTGGATGCCTATCAATGTCTTTGCCAGAGTGGATTTTCCGCCTCCGTTTGGTCCGGTAATGACAAGCATTTCTCCGTCATCCACCTGAAATGATATATTATTCAGAAGGCATTTCTTTCCGCCCTCATCATCTACGTTTAAAGTTAAATTTTCTGCTTTAAGCACGATTTTCACCTCATTTTTATTTATGATACAGCATAAAATCCTTCTCCTGCTGTTCTAATTACTTTTTTCCGTTTACCGTTCATTACATTAGTATGCCCGGCAATGATTACAGTATAACATAATAGTAAACGTTTACAAGGTATAAACTCTCTGGTACTCGCTAAAATACATATTTGGCACGCATACCACACTTTGGTTTTTATAAAAAGCTTGCTTATCTACTAATTTCCCTTATCATTGAATACTCATTGCACAAGGTTCCGTCATTTTGTCTGATAGAATTAAATTTGATGCCAGTTATCCTGAAGCCCATCTTCTCATAAAGTGCTCTCGCCCTGCTATTGCCCTCAATAAAATCCAATTCCATCTGCAATATATCCGGATTGCTTTCTGCTATTTTTATCATTTCCCGGAACATTCTCGTTCCAATCCCCTGATTCCAGAATTCGCTCAGCAAACCGATTGCCACACTTGCCCTGTGTCCGGTTTTCGCGCGTTTATTCCACCAGACCATGCAATTTCCGGCAAGTTTTCCACCTACTTCACAAACTATCATTGCCTGTGCATCTGACGAATTGCAGCTATTTATGAAATCAATCTCCTGCTCGATGGTCCGTGTCTCACATTCTTCCGGTGTCCTCAGTAAGAAATCCGTTTCACCGGTTGACTTTTTCATGTACTCTATAAGAGCTTTGGCATCCTTTTCATTTGCACTTCGCAAAATGGCAGTTCTGCCATCTTTTAATTTAAATTCGATATCTTTTATTGTCATATTATTTAGTACCAACTTCCTATTGATTTTTATATTCTATCTGTGATAAACTATCGACAATTAATGGTAGTTGCAGCTTAGACAGAGCGAGACGAAAGTTTCCCTCTGTCTATTTTTTTTGTGCTTTTACATGCATGAAGCCTTGTATACACTTCAAGCCTTTTTCAATTATCGCAGCTATCAAGAGCCTATTGTAACGACTTGTTACAGCTATATTTATTTTACATAACAGGAGGATTTAAGAAAAATGCCAAAGAACAGATTTCAGGAAATCGTTTTACTATCATGATGGTGCTTGTCATGGTTTATGCCATGATCTGCTACAATATTGCCATTGAAACAGGCGGTATGAAGAACTTTGTTTTTAAGGCCGCATTAGGCGAATTTCCTATCATGATTATTGCCGGTTTTATTATCGATACATTCATTGCCGGACCACTTGCCAAAAAATGCGCTTTCAAAATCGTCACACCGGGAAAGGACAGACCTATTGCTATAATCCTTGCAATTTCCGTCTTCTCAATCTGGTTTATGTGCCCTATGATGAGCTTTATCGCTACCATCCTTTTCAATGGTGGTTTTAATTCACAGATATTTGCGACATTCTGTGAGCTCGTCGTAAGAAACTTTCCAATGGCCTTCTTCTGGCAGCTCTTTGTTGCCGGACCACTTGTTAGATTCATCTTTGGAAAAATCTTCCGAGAGAACTAATTTAAATGTAAAAAATGTAAAACCGGGCACGATATCCTGCCCGGTTTACACTATCCATAATAACTGTTAAGAATCACACCATGCATATTCACACAAAAGCTCATTGCAGGTGTCTTCTCGCTTCTTAAGAAGTTCCTTCTTTGAATACTACCTCTTAGAATACTCCCTCAATAAAGCCCTTCATATCGTCCTTAGACACAAGACCAATCTGCTGACCGGCAACCTGACCGCCCTTGATTGCAATAACTGCCGGAATATTCATTATACGATACTCTCTTGCCAGATCAGGATTCTCGTCCACATCAATATTGTAAAACTCCACATCTGTGATTTCATCAGAAAGCTGCTCCATTACAGGCGCAAGCATCTTGCATGGACCGCACCACTCTGCCGAAAAATCAACAATGATAGCCTTATTATTTTTAACCTGTTCAAATTCACTGCTATTAATCTTCTTTACCATAGTTGTTCTCCTTTCATCTGTCGAACGAATTATTTTCGTTGCACCCATACAGCAATAAAAAATAACTGCTGTACTATAGTACACCGAATAAGAAATAACAATGCATCAGAAACTTATTATTCGATGTACTAGCACTACTATAATACATAAATCAGATTATGTCACATAAAAATATTATAAACCGTAAAATTTATCATTTACCACGGTTAATTCTTTTTTGTGCTCAGCCATGTAAGCCTCTATGTCCTCAGTGGTTCTGATGATATCCTCCGACAGACACACTGCACCATCCTCGGTGATAAGCACATCATCCTCAATCCTGATACCAATTTCCCATTCATCTATATAAAGCCCCGGCTCGTCACTGATGATTGCTCCCGGACGAAGCCTGCTGTTTGAGTCAACTGTCACGTCATGCACATCAATTCCCAGATGATGTGACACGCCATGCATGTAATACTTAGAAATCTCTACCGAATTCTTTATCAGTCCAAGCTTCATAAGCCCGTCTGCAAGCACATCCTTACATACTTCATTTAATTCCTTTGTAGTCATTCCCGGCTTTGCAACCTCGACAATCTTTCGGTTTGCGGCAAGCACAATATCATATACCTGTTTCTGGCGCTCGGTGAACCTGCCATTTACCGGATATGTTCTCGTAATATCCGAATTGTAGCCATCTATTCTGGCTCCAAGGTCAAGAAGCACCAGTGTTCCATCCTCCATCGTCTCACGATTTGTGTCATAGTGAAGCACCGTTCCATTCATTCCGCTTCCGGCAATTGTAGGAAAAGCTGTCCACTCTGCCCCACCGCGTCTTATGATATATTCAAAGTCTGCCTGTGCCTGATATTCTTTCATGCCCGGCTTTAAATTAGCCATCACATTGCAGAGTCCGTCCTTTGTGAGAGCGATTGCCTTTTTGGTCAGCTCAATCTCATCCTCGTCCTTCTGCATACGCTCCTCTGCCACAAGCGGGAAAAGATTCTTCACAGCAACTCCCGGATAATCTGTCTTAAATTCATTGGCTTTTACCACATTGTAATCCGGCAAATCCACTTTCTGATGACGATACGTGTCGAAATATGCTGTGTATACATCCTCACGCGTCATTATCCTGTCCAGCGTGCTCTCAAGCTCATAAATATATTCTATCTCATCAATTCCTGATATTTCCTCGGCTTCCTCCATAGTCACCTTTCTGCCGTACCAGCGCTCCATCGTAGGGTCTGCCTCCTCTATGAAGAGCATCGTCCTAGCAGGCTCTACACATTTATCCAGGACAAGGACCATGTTGTCACGTCTAAGTCCGGTCAGATAGAAGAAATTGCGGTTAGCCTGTGCTGTGAATAAATCATACTCATCTGCACTCACATGGTGCTCGATGCCTGAGTACAATATTGCTATAGAATTGTCCTCCATCTTGTCTAAAATTCTTTGTCTTCTGCTTTCAAAATCCATTTTGCTGCCTCTTATTCATTATTTGTAATGTCTGTCTTCAAAAATCTCTGACATTCATACGCCCTTACGTTATCACAATAACCTGCTTTCTCCCTAAATTCTTTATTTTTATGACAATAATCAAATACAATCTAAACTTCAATATCCTCCATATTTGTTTCCACTATTTCTTCATCTTTATAAATAATGCATTAATTAAGCAACTAAGATAAAACACTCTTATATAATCATCATATTTTGTATAGGCATATCCATTATCCTAATGAATTACTTTCATATAACACTTTTTAACTGCCAAAAATGCAATGCATCTGAGCATTTAGACAAGCCTTCCGATATTGCATATCTTACAAGACAAGCCAGCGAAAAACCTGAATTGAATATAAACGTAGCATCCAGAAATAATGATTTACAAATGTATGTTGTGGCAATGGAGTGTTTTATTGAACTCCCTATATTGTCAAGCCCTAAATCATTGATTTTTCAGGCTTTTCTTTAAATATTTACCTCACAAAATAGAGCCAGAAGTGTATGACAGTCATTGTATCTTGTACTGAATAGCTGAAAGAGGGTGCAGTTTATAAAGCTCCCACTTGTCTGCTCTATAAAGGCTATAAATTCTCTGTTAACTATGATGGTGAACCTTCCGTGTCTAATGGTATCGTGTACCAACTTCCTTCGTCCCACCTGTTCATGCACTGAGTGCCTGCTAAGCTTTCGAACGGGGTCATGCCCTACGGAGTGAATTACTGCAGGCTACAGCTCTTGTTTGTATTTTGATGTTACTGACCTGCTCATTCCACAGGGTACGGTTATTCCATGGACGCATCCCCTGCTTCATTTTCTGCTGGTCATTGTGCTGATGCAGTTGTCCATGCAACTCCATCGTTATCGGGTTTCTTTCCAGAACCCTGCACGGTCTCGGAATTATCCGGATCCCGGCAAGGCTCTGGAATAATCATTTTGATGTGCTTATACAGCAAGTGCTTCCTGCTTTTCCTGCCGTTTTATGTCCGTAAGCAGCTTTTTCGGATCATACGAAGTTCCCTTCTTCATAATCGTATAGATGATTCTCAGAAGCTTGCAGTCAATCACGATCAGCGACTGCATCCTTTTGAACGGATACTTTGTTTGGGTCGTGTAGTATATGTGAAGCTCCTTAAATTCATCAGCATGTGCTACAGCTGACTTTGCCGCCTGGAACAACCAGTATGTGAGTCGTTTGCGTCCTCTGTGACTGATCTTGATTTCTCCCTTGTGCTTTCCCGACCTGCACGCTACAAGCCCTAATCCGCTTAGTTTCTGTATTTCCTTCACATCATCAAATCTTGAGATATCGCCCATCTCTGCAAGGATTCCGGACAGTGTGTTTTCTCCAATCCCGGATATCTCCAAAATGCTACCTGTATACGGTATTTCCTTGCATTTCTGGTTGATTAGATTCTCTATAACAGCAAGCTCTTCATCCAGTTCCATAATCTTCTTAACAAACCACTGTACAGCCATTTTGGCTGCATCCGCTCCATCCTTGATACCAACACTTGATCTCACATATCCTAAGATTTCTCCTGACCTGCTATAGCCGCGTCCTCTAAGCTTAGCTTCGTGCCAGATCTGTCTTATTCAGTCTTCGTCAAGTGCTTTTAAATCATCCGGAAATGGTGCAGATTTCAGCAGCGCCAGACTGAATGCGCCATCTACCTTTCCAAGCGCATCCTTATATTACGGAAAATAAATCTTCATTACCCTGTGCATACGGTTGACTGCTTACAGGATTCTATCCTCATTCAGCTGGTCCCTGAACATGGATAACCTGCGAAGCTCCGCATAAAGCTTCTCCGGAAGGTACGGCATACCGAAGTTACCGCCCTTGACAAGGTTAGCAATCAGTTTTGGATCCTTTGTGTCATCCTTTAGCTGGCTGTTATCTTCAACCTCTTTTGTCTGCTTCACAGCGTATGGATTTACCTTAACAACGCTGATTCCGTTAGATATCATCCATGTGGCTAGGCAGAACCATAAATCTGACTGCGTTGAGGTTAGCCTCAATGCTGAAATCCATGTCTCTTTTAACTGTCAGAAATGCAATGCCTCCGTTTGTCTGGACAAGCCTTCTGATATTGCTTACCTTACAAGGCTTGCCAGAGAAGAACCAGGGCTGTATGCAAAATTAGCTTCCAGAGATGGTGGCTCGCAAGGATATGTTAAGGCTATGGGGGAGTTTAATTAGAGGCTCCCTCTCTCAATACACTTATAATTTAATATTTTTTAATGCTATTGCCATCGCGGTTTCTTCTTGCTCTCCTTCACTACTTTCCGAGATATTCATAGTCAGCATCCATAAATTTCTTTGTGTTCTATTATCGAATTTTTGATTTAACACCTTCGCCTCAAAAACACTTCCTATTGAAGGTCTATTTTCTCCGTCAAAAAGGAGCACTTAATTCATCTATATGTATGCTTCCAACTTCTTCCGGATATCCTACAAGCCTCACTTGTGTATAATAAGTAACATTCTTCAATACTTCACATTTTACAACCAATCCCATCTCAATCTTTCTTACTTCTTCAACGTCTTTCTTTCCCACCATTTGAATTGAACTATTATATGCTCGTGGACCATCATAGCTAAAACCAATTCCAAACTTGACTCTCTGATTAATTTTTGATTTATCTATTTCTCCTTTTGTTGCATTCGGATTAAAATAAATTTCCGTACCATGATAATTAATATAGGCATGACTTTCATTAACATAGTTGTTACTTATTCTTCCTACAATCAATCGCATTTTCTTGGCCATCTCATCTTCTGAAATCGCATTCTTTTTGCTCCTTGAATTTGAGTACAACATTGATAATCCAGTACCTTCATTAATGAGCCAATGTTGAGGCACTGTTCTATTATATAAATTAATGGATTTTTGTTTAAGTTCTCTTAACAATTTGGGCAATTCAGATTCAGCCAAACTACTACCATTTATTGCTTGAATAAACTTAAGGACAAATCTATAATAATGTGCTTCAACTGAGTCTGTTAATGCAATCCACCTATTAAGCTTGTTAATGGCGTCCATAATAAGTGTTTCTTGATTTTCCACTTTATACTTACATATAGCTTCAAACCACAATCTTATATTACCTGCATGTTGACTCTCTTCTATCATATTATCTTCCATCAATTTAATAATTTTTTTCAAATCATCTTGCTCATCATTTATATTAGCATCCTCTATATGCTTGATATAAGCATGTGCCAAAATTCTTCTGGCCCGTGTTTTATTCGTTGTAGAAGCATTATTCAATAATTTTCCCACAAAGATATCGTTTCATCCAAATTGCTTGTTAACTGCTTAATCCTTATCTCCAATTGCTCTAATTCTTCATAATTTGTTTCAGGAGCTATCTTCTTAACTTCTTCCCATAAAACAGTCGCACGATCTACATATTTCATCATCCAACCACCCTCACTTTGAAGAAGATAATTGCTAAAGCTTGCCTCCGATTCTTCTAACACCCTTTTGATAGCATTAGCAACATTAATACACATATAAATTTCCGAGAGATGACCTGCAACACCAACATTAGACTTTCGAACCAATTCAAACAATTTAAATGCTTCTTGTGCGTCATTTTCAATTTGATTTATTAATTCTTGCTTCTCTTTGTATGAATTTTCATTTATAGCTTTCACTAAATCTTTTATATATTTACTACTGATTCTAGAAGAATATCCCATAGCTTTCATATGATACAATAGAGGATCTACGTACCCATATGTATTCTCTGATAATGAAATTGCAGCATCAATATTTGCAAAACCTTTATCGTAGTTTTTGTCAATATAGAAATAAAACCTTGCTAAATGTGCTGTAAAATGAGGTTCTTCTGGATATATTTCCACCAATTTATTAAATATACTTACAATTGCATCATTAGTATCATCATATTTACCACTGGAAATTACCTTATGTTCCTCTTTCAACTTTTCAATTAATGGTGAGAACGCGGGTTTTTCAGCATCTACATCTGCGCTTCTTGTAATAAATAAACTGCGCATCAGTGATAAGGTATTTTGATTAATTGTCATCTTTCCATTTCTTGAATCTTCTATAAACACAAGAATATCATCAACCAATTTCAAAAACGATATTTCCTTTGCCTCTTTTCCTAATGACATTTGTCTCAATATTTCATTTGCAAACAAATGATACCTTATCCTTATCTGTTCTTTTCCATTATTTTTCTCCAACTTTACAAGTTCATTAACCCCCGGCATCGACTCCACAATAAAATCTTCAATAGTATCATCTTGAAATAAATCCATAAAAAACTGAACATCAATTGCTGTATTTCCATAATCAGCAAGCGATAAAGCAAATATCATTTTTTTAATTTGTGGATTCATGTGCTCCAAAAATTATATATATATGGCTTTATACCTGTGAAATTTTCATTAAAAGTATACATAGCCATAACGAACGGTGTCTTTTCCTCTTTTTCCGTACTCTCGATTATAGAATTTAACTTATCTTCTATCGCGCGTTCTTCAATATAATCTTCCAATTTATTTTTCATTTCAAGTGCTTCTACTTTGTTTAGCGATTGTACTATGTCATATATAGCCCCGCTTCCCGATTGCATTCCTTTCAATTTACGCTCAAAATAGCATATCACAAAAGAAAATCCCATCTTTTTAAGTTCAACTTGCAAATTCTTAGCTTCTTCATATTCTATATTGTTATTATCCACCATAATTAATATTTGATTATGTGTAATATCATATATTTTTTGAATATTTTTTGCTGTTTGTTCATTATACTTTTTTGCAAAATAATAGTAGGGTATTGCTCACGCAACTCCCATGCAATCCTTCGCATGAGTGTAGTTCCCCGACTCCCGGTTCATAACACACTCGTTTTAATAATCTTCCTCTATCTTGCATATCCGCTTTGATTTTATCAATAACAGACATTTTACTTTTTTCTTACAATATCAAAATTATTACTTAAACCGTACCAACTAATCGGACTATCTCCACGATAAAAGAAACTTCTCGTAGTTTTGGTCGCATCATATTCTTCTTGCTTATCTACATTTACATATACCACCTCAAATGAGTCTTGCAGCTCAGCTGCAAATGCTTCTGAAATAAGAACCATATCTTTGTTTGCATTAGGCAATTGATTTTTAAAAGATTTTGCAATAAAAGAATCTGCTTCATAATGAATCAATAAATTATTGCAAAAATCCTCAAATTTAAGCGGAAGAATCCTAAAATTTTCGTTGTCAATACGGCTATACTCGACCTGTGCAGACAATACATAATAATCTGCATCATCAGATTCATAGACATCATCAAACGCTTCAATAACCCTTTCTAGATTTTTTTTCATTATCAACAGGATAGATAAACACTTTGACCGGCTTTGTATATATTTCATGAAATTTTTCTAATACATCCGACAAATGACGTCCATACTTACTCTTCCACTTGCTCTCATCAACTATCGTGTCCGGTGCATCTGCACAACCATTTGCCATAATCCAATACGGCAAATTGGACATTGAAAACTTTCTATTCGCCTCTGTTTTATTCAACATTCTAATCCAAGGTACAACACCACACAATTGTGTATATTCTCTCTCTAATCCAGCCACGTCAGACTCCGCATCAAAATCTATTATTAAATCCCATTTTCTACTAAATAATCCTTTAACATTTATATTATTGACTTGTTTAGTAACCAAAACATAATGATATGCATCAGAAAAGTCATTTGTTTCTTCTAACAACTCATACCAGACATTCTGTGAGCCATATATAGAGTCCTCTATCAGATCTAATTCCGCATCTACAACATAATTCTTAATAATTTTTCTAATTTCTCCTACTGCCTTTTTTATATATATTAGGGTCTGGCACAGTAGCATTATGCTTGGGTCCATTATTGGTTTTTTGCGCTCCCTGTAGAATGACATCCAGATTTATTCCAAATGATGAATAAGCTGGATTTATTTTTGATTTGAAGGCATCTATTAACTTATATAAATTAGTATCTTTCTTACTTAGAAAATCTATCTCATTTCCTTTTTCTTCAGCCGAAATCACACTGCATTCAAAACGTTCTATTGCAGATTTATATAAACAATTTTTTAAAGCCCATTCACACGATTGATACAAATCTGTTCCTGCATCTCTCAATTTATCTGAAGCAAGTTCTTCATCTCCCGCTGCATTTATGTCTACAAATCGTTTATACTTACTAACACTTTCATTAAATTTTTCCACAATAATTGCATCGTTTCGGTAATTAACACTATTGGCACTTGCAATAAAACGACTAAACTTTTGCGATTTTTTACCCATTTTTTTCTCCTCGCATTCTGAATATTTTTCTATCATTTACATATAATATCTCTATATATAGAAAGGATTATTTTACATAAAAATTTATCCTCGAGAAACAACCAACCACTTTATTCCAATGCTCTTGCTTAATTATGAATACCTTGGCACCAGTGATACTGGTGAACTTGCCCTCAAAAGATAAAACAACTGGCAATTTTCTAATTCTATCGTTTGACTATGAATATATATACTGTAAAAACAATACACTAATTCTTAACCAACGAAAATTTCCATCATACACCCATTCTCTATATCATCAATACAATAAATCGTATCCATGACCTCGAATATCTCTCTTAGATTCCCCTCGCACTCTTCCAGCCAATTCCATCTGTAAACCACACAAAGGTAAATCCATCTATTGTGTCAGCTTCCTGTGAAAGCATCTTGTAACTTCTTGCAGTCTCATTAAGTTTAGAGCCTCCACCTCCATAAAAGTTTGTCTCAATAGCATAAATCATCTTATCTGTCTTAATTACAAAATCAAATCTCTTGGTAGCTTTACCATGATTAGATAGTGCTGATAAATCAATATTCCATTTTGATTCAATATCTTTTAAGTACATCTCTTTAAAGTAATTCTCATTCTTTTTAAAACCTGCTGCCACAATGTACTTCTCAACCAAATTTTCCATTTGATGACCACCACGGTTTTTACGCCCATTAGAATCTAAACCCGTTTCAATACCCAATGCATAATCCACCAGATTATTCACAAGATGATTTGCTATCATATCAAACAATCCTGTTTTTCTCATAAACACCTTGTATTGCTCTGCATCATAGTTCATAGTTTTGAAATTGTATAAAAATGCTCCATCTTCATCTTGTGCGTATATTTCGTTACCCCTGACTGCAAGCAACAATGGTATACATTTTAATGTTTCTGGATATCTTATCACTATCCTTTCAAACTCATCTTCTATATTCTTTGATCCAATTAATGAATTCAAAATGTTGAGTTCTACCTTGATTTCATCAACATTCTTAATTACCTTTTCAAAATCTATATAATAATCATAGCTCGAAATACTTGGTCTAAATTTACTGAGCCATTCATCAAAATTCCTATTTGTCATTTAGTACCTTCTCCAATCTTTTCTTAGATATCTCCATATACTCTTCACTTACATCTATTCCTATAAACTTTCGTCCATATTTTACTGCCTCTACCCCGGTAGTTCCTGAACCACAGAACGGATCCAAGATGACTTGTCCCTCCTCTGTCGATGCAAGTATTATTCTTTCCAGCAAATATTCTGGTTTCTGCGTAGGATGCTTTCCCTCCACCTTCTCAGATGGCTTTGTCAATGAACCTGTCCACACATCCTTCATCTGTTTTCCGCCCTTCATTTCCTTCATTTTCTGATAATTAAAAAAATGCCGAGACTTCTTATCATTCTTCCTTGCCCATAAAATAGTTTCTGTAGAATGTGTGAAGCATCGACATGCTAAGTTTGGTGGTGGATTTGTTTTCTGCCAAGTTATGTTGTTGATTATCTTAAAGCCTTCCTGCTCCAACGCCATACCAATCGAGTAAATATTATGCAGCGTCCCGGATATCCAAATTGTTCCATTCGGCTTTAGTACTTTCTTACATAACCTAATCCACTTTCTATTAAACTTATGTTTTTCTTCGACACCGGTTCCACTTTCTGAAATTTTATCCCATGAGCCTTTATTTACTGAAACCATCTTTCCACCTTTACATGTAATCCCATCATTACTTAAAAAATAAGGTGGATCAGCAAATATCATATCCACTGATTTTGGTTCCATTTTTGTTAGAATTTTAAATGAATCACCTACAACCAACTGTGATTCATCCGTCTCAAAGTATAATGGCACTTTCTTTGTAAATAAGTTATCCATTATATTTCTCCTCGTCTTTAGAGCTAAATGTTAATCTCTGCCAACAGAGACATTAACACCATTTAATAATTACATATTATTACTTCTTCTCCTACCCTATTTGATGCATCAGAGTTAATCATACGCTTAACACTTACAACATCTATTGTATAGCCTTTGTTACCATATAAATCATTTATCAACTCCGTATTATGATTTGTAAGCATACAGTAACATCCTCTTTCCGTCAATTCATCATAAAGCCTCGCTAATCGCCTATGACTTTCAATATCAAAGCCTTCCTTTGTATATGATTCAAACGAAGTCGGATTCAATGGAGCATATGGGCTATCAATAAATATAAAATCTCCCTTCTTTGCTCCCTTACAGGCTTCCTCAAAATCTCCATCAATAATAGTTATCCCCTGCAAATATTTAGAAATATCTCTAATCGCTCCCTCATCAACAGAAACTCTCCGACTATTATTATACGGAACATTAAATAATCCTTTTCCATTTACACGATACAAACCATTAAAACAATGCTTATTGATAAACACAAACAAAGCTGCCAGCTCCACATCATATTCAGCTTTCATCAGCTTATCATTGTAATGCTCTCGGAGAGAATAATAATATTTCTTTCCATCTTCCCACATTTCTGCATCAAGATTATTTACCGTCTTCAAAAAAGCATCCGGTGCATCACATATCTGCTTATATGCATTTATCAAAGCCTTGTTTATGTCATTTATCAGAGCCTTTTTCGGTAGCAATTCAAATGCAACTGCGCCCCCACCTACAAATGGTTCAAAGTAATTATTATATTTCTCAGGCATACGTTCCTTAATTTGTGATAAAAGCTGTCTCTTACCTCCAGCCCATTTCACAAATGGAGCAATATTTGAGTTACTCATTTAATCTTCCTCTTCTCTATGTCCAATAGACAATATTCTTTTTTATTATACTTTGAAACCAATAAAATAACAACAGTGTCTTTCACTTTTAGTGAATAAAAACAAATTTATTTTTGAAAAACAAATATATATTCATGCGCCAACATCAGAAAAGAATTATTCTGATTCTCCAAATATTTTGTTGAACGACAATTATGCTGTTCTTTAATAATTATTTCTTTATTTAAAAAACCAACATTTAAAAAACATTCCATCATTCTAAATCCTAAAGGAATAACTTTTCCATGCTTTCTAACATCACCAATCATCACCGCACATATCTTTCCCTTTTTCAGAACCCTATATGATTCTGCTGCCACTTTATTCATTTTATCTAAAAATTTATCTACGCAAAGTAATGAAATGTCACCAGATATTCCTTTACTATACTTGATAATATCAGCATATGGTGGATGAGTACAAATAAAATCAATACTCTTATCTTTTTATACAATGTAATTTTGTTGCATCTCCATTTTTTTGCAAATATCTTTGATTTTGTTTCACATTGGAATTGTAAATTTGTTTCTGAAATTGAAACTGACTGCGGATTAATATCTATACCTACCGCATTACGACCTAGTAGTTTTGCCTCAACCAGTGTTGTACCACTACCCATGAATTGGTCTAAGATCCAGTCACCTGGTTTAGAATAGCGAAGTATCAAATTTCTCGATACATATGGTGACCAATTTCCACGATACTTTCCTGAGTGTGTTGCCCAACTTCCTCTGTCTGGAAACGACCAGACTGTTGTTGGTTCAAGTGCAAAATTATTTGGTTGTAAAGTTATATGACGTTCCCCTTCTCCGTTAATGTTAATTCATTGTACAACGTTTTATGTAAAAAATCCACTACTTTTTTTTTCTTTCACAATAAGTGAATTTATATACTTTTCGAAGCATGAGATAATATTCACAAATAGTGAAAGAGGTCTTGCTATGCATTTTGAATCAGACACATCCCTGTACCATGTTATAGGTGCAAACATAAAACATTATAGAGAACAAGCAAAATTAACACAAATGCAACTTGCGGAACAGTCAGGAATCAGTATCAGCTATCTTTCAAAAATTGAAGCTGCTGGATGCGATAAAAGCCTTTCTATATCTGCCCTTAATCAGATTGCTAATACGCTTAATATTGATATTATTAATTTTTTCAAGGAGGCAACACACAATGACATACAATGATATGCTTAATTTAGTTTTGGCACTTCCCTTTGACACAATGAAAGAAGTTTACAGCAATGGTAAACAATCCCTATTAATTTATCGTCCAAGCATTCTATCCAAACGTTTCAAAAACTATGATATAAATACTAATTTTCAGATTTTTTTCTTAAGATAGGCGATGATAAACCTTTCAAACCAAATCATCTTCGACTACTTATTGATCTTAAACTTCGAGCTAGAGAAATCCCTCAATCAAGGATAGAACTCTTAACTGCATTTGATAAAATATTCTATGGTGCAGAGCCATTAAAAGCGATTTCTCCGCTAACACATATTAACTTTACTCAATATATTAATCCAATTGACATCACAGCAGTACTCGCACAATTATTCATAATTGAACAAAATATAGGTTATGGCAACAAAAGCACTTTCAATCCACCATCTCTTTATATCCATGGATGGATACGTACTTTCATTGCATCTGAAGGAAATTGATCAAATTGTATACCGAATTTGTAGAAACACTCCTCCTGCTGTAAAATATACATGCCAAGATAATAAAAATCATCCTAAATATAACCCTAATGCTAAATTATTATGGTACATTAACTAAATCCATAGCAAGCTGCCGCATCATACGACAGCTTGCCATCTGTCCTCATGCATCTACCATTCGACATTATTCCTAATATAATATTCTATATCTCTATCATATTACCCAATTCTAAATTTTATTTAACCATAATATTTTTTTTCAGCATATATCCAAATAAGCTCAGACTATTTTGTATTTCTATAAAGCATCTAGCAATTTTCAATATTCTTATTTTGACATTAAAAAAGCCCCGAAAACTCGGGGCTTTTGAAATATCAATTTTCTTAATATTTTATCTCTTGCTGAACTGAGGAGCTCTACGAGCTGCTTTAAGACCGTATTTTTACGCTCTTTCATACGTGGATCACGTGTTAAGAATCCAGCAGACTTAAGAACCGGTCTGTACTCTGAATCTACCTGAAGGAGTGCACGAGCGATTCCGTGACGGATTGCTCCGGCCTGTCCTGTGTATCCACCACCTCGAACGTTTACTAAAACGTCGAACTTGTCAACTGTCTCAGTTGCAACTAATGGCTGGCGAACAACTACCTTTAATGTCTCAAGACCAAGGTACTCATCGATATCTCTTTTATTGATTGTAATCTTTCCTGTTCCAGGTACTAAATATACTCTAGCAACAGATGATTTTCTTCTTCCTGTTCCGTAATACTTTGTATTAGCCAATTTACTTTACCTCCTATTAAAATTCTAATGTCTCAGGTTTCTGAGCTGCATGTTTGTGATCTGGTCCAGCGTATACGAATAACTTTGTATACATCTGACGTCCAAGAGGTCCCTTTGGAAGCATTCCCTTTACAGCGTACTCGATAACACGCTCTGGGTGCTTGTTCATCATCTCTCTTAATGTTGTCTCTTTCATACCACCGATATAATCTGAGTGATGATAGTAAATCTTCTGGTCTAATTTCTTACCAGTAACCTTAACCTTGTCAGCATTGACAACGATTACATAATCACCTGTGTCAATGTGTGGTGTAAAGATTGCTTTATTCTTTCCTCTTAATACTTTAGCAACTTCTGATGCTAAACGTCCTAATGTCTTACCTTCAGCGTCTACTACGTACCATTTTCTGTCGATTGTAGCAGGACTAGCCATAAATGTTTTCATCGGTTTTCCTCCTTAAATGATTCGATTACTTTTAATGCCGATGCCTCTTGAAATCGCGTATGTCCGGACGCCACTTCCTTTTTGACATCTTATAGTCCTCTGTTCCATCTCAGATGACTATCATTATCTATACTAAATGGTTGCCGGGGCTTTGGCTTCCATTTATCTACTTTTACAGACCTAGATATTATACTTGCGTAACCGGCTGTTGTCAAGTGTTTTTCACCCTTATTTTCGGCTTTTTCTTTAAGTTTTTTCTTTAATGTTTATACTTTTTCTTTAAACTTTTATTTAAAACTGCATATATACAAAATCAGCCGGATTCACTCCCGGTCCGTAGTAACCGAATATTATTACTATAAAGATGCCAAGATATATTATCGCCCAGCGAAGCGGCAGCTTTCTTGAAAGTATGAAATCGCGCATATCGAGCTTTTTATTTTCCTCAACGAAGCTGATAAAGAACCACAGCAGAGTACATATTATAAGTAAAAGTATATCGTACTCGTCCAGTCCGCATGCTCCCAGATTCAAAATGATGTTGTTTATTCCAAGCTCGCTGATATGGAAATCCGTGACTGATTTAAAAAGCATGTGAAATGCAGTCGACGCATTTGCAGCTATGTCAAAATAGTAGCCTACCAGTATGAGCATAAAGGTCCAAAGCACTGATACAATCGTTGCAAATATGCCCTTTTCCCTGAGACCGGTCAGCTTAAAAAAGCCGCCTGCCACCTTTTTGTTTACCGGAGCAAAAAGCTCTGCAAGCATGATGACAATACCGTTCCAGAGTCCGAAATACAGGTATTTCATATTGGCACCATGCCATACTCCGATGACGATAAATGTGATGACACTCGCGATGCAGCCCGGCAGCACCTTACTGATATGCGCGCCAAATCTCGGCTTTAGCCATTTGCCAAAGTTCAGGAAACGCTTTGAGATTGAAAGCGGGTAGAAGATATAGTTTCTGCACCAGTCTCCCAGAGTCATATGCCAGCGGTGCCAATACTCAGTGAGCGAGCGCGAAAAATACGGATGATTGAAGTTTGTTGACATTGTTATGCCAAACATCTCCGCAATACCGCGCACTATATCGATTCCTCCCGAGAAATCCGCATATAGCTGCAGCGCATACACTACTGCCGCAAAAAATACATAGGTGCCCGAAAAATCCATCGGCTTATCCATTACAAAATTGATGATATTTACCGCGCGGTCTGCTATCACAAGCTTTTTCATGACTCCCCAGAGCACCAGAAGCGCACCCTTTTGCAGATTTTCAAGTCTCAGGGAATGTCCCTCGTAAAGCTGTCCCGCAAGCTTATCATATATCGCAATCGGTCCCTGTATGATCTGTGGGAAAAATGACACAAACAGCGCTACCTTAAGGAAATTCTTTTCAGGCTCGACAATTTCCCTGTATACATCCATCACATAGCCCATGGACTGGAAGGTGTAAAAGGATATGCCAAGCGGAAGCAAAAGTCCAAGTTCGCCCGCATATGGTATATATTTAAGGAATGCCAATATGCCGAAATTGCAAAGCAGCGCAAAAAAAGCATGACTGCCACTCTCTTTTTTCTGCCCTTTTCCTTGTATTCCTTTCTGGTCTGCCTGTCCCAGTCCTCCTTGTGGCTTTTTACGATGGCATTCTGCTCCTTTAGCAGCTTGTCAATCCATATTGTTGAGCCATAGGTGGTGCATATTGTGAAAATGATAAAAAGCACATACCACTTACATATAATCACATAGTATGCCATGCTTCCCGCCAGAAGCACATACCAGCGGTATTTCTTCGGAAAGCAATAATATAGTACAAGCAACACGATTACAAATATCGCATATTTTAATGAAATGAGTTCCATTTTATTTACTCCAAATCTATTTTCTAATGTAATACTGCCAGCCATACTTTAATTAACAGGCAGTATTTATTTTAAATTCCATACACTATCATGCTATTTTTTTAACCGAGGTATTTAACTCCTTGATAGGCTTTGCATCGTTGTTCGTATCTGCTACCTTATTTGTCGCAAGGCTTGACGAAAAATTATAAGGCAGATAAACGGACATCTCAAAATAATGATTGCCCAGACTCAGATCCGTATCCTTTGCGCAGGCACTTATCACCTTGTCAGCGCGCCTTGCGCACTCACCCCATGCACTCTGAAGCTCCGGTGAGTGGTCTGCATTAAGCCTGTAATTATCAGACAGATATTTTCCCATAAATGCAGTGAATTTGCGGCTTCCATTTATATTCAGGTGCTCCGAATTGTAGAAATCATCCCTCTCATTGATTCCGATAAAGTTCCTTATCGCCTTCAAAGCTCGCAAAGTCATAGCCATAAGACTCCACCAGCTCCTTCACGTCACAAAGCACCTGCGGATTCTTTACCTCCTTCTCATGAGGGAACCTCGCAAAAAGCACCTTTTCCACCCCCTGTGCTTTACAATACTCAAGCAGATCAGTCATATACGCTCTGCTCTTGTCGGTAAAGTAGAGCTTTTTCTGCTTGCCTGATGGACAATCGGAATATTTTGCAATAGATGAAAATCCCTTCATGCATGATGTTTTTGCAAAATACATTCCAACTCTTGTGGCAAAGGTGTGTGCACTTGCCTATATCCTTCCAGTTGCTGTGATGCAGCTTTAAAAGTTTCTAAAGTTATCCTGCTCATCCTTTGGCACAATCTCTTGTATTGTATCAAACCTGTTTTCCTCATTATGGATATTGTCTATCCAGCTATGCAGCTTTACCGTCCTGTCGTAATAGCTGTCATTTTGTAAAAAGCCATTCACTTCAAAAACCACAACCTTCGGATGCTGTCTGGTGAGAGCTTCTCTGAGCATTGATTTGTACAGACTGCCGGGCGCTCCTGATACCCCAAGCGAGTATGATGTGTATCCATAATTCTTCCAGGCCTCGGTTGCACTGTAATCAGCGTATACCTCACTGGCTCCTATCATCATCACATCAATTGTGTTCTTCGGCTCCTTGTAAAAGCCCTCTATAGTCGCAATATTGACAGCACCCGTCATCTTAAAAATGTCGAGACAAACGAAAACAGCACGACAAATACCAAGGCAAACGCTCCTGTACGGATTACCTTACGGTGTCTGCCTTTTCCTTCGTCTGTGCTGTTTATGGCTTTGTTTTTTTAATTTTCTCTTTTGCTTTTGTAAATCTCATAACCGTCTTCATCTCCAAGCTTCTTTTTTAACCGTACCGTGTATTAACAGTAACAACATTATAGCCTATTATTGAAGCTAAAAACTGATATTCCAAAAATCTTAATATAATATTAAAAATCTAAAGCTGTTACTCGTACTTGAGTCCTATCATTGTAAGCCCATGTGCCGGGGCTGTAGGACCTGCTGCTGCCCTGTCTGTTGTGGCTATTATGTCCTTCATCGCATCGGCCGGCATATCGCTTCCACCTATCTTCACAAGTGTTCCTGCGATTATGCGCACCATATTGTACTAAAAAGCCGTTTCCTGTCACACGTATTGTTATGATGTCACCGGCCTTTGACACCGTACAGTCATATATCGTGCGGACTGTGGTCTGTGCCTGCGAGTTTGCCGAGCAGAAGCTTGCAAAATCATGCTCTCCTATGAGATATTTTGCAGCCTCACTCATCTTTTCTGTGTCAAGCGGATAATGATAGAAATATGTGTCAAGCCTGCGTGTCGGATTTCTGAACCTCGCATTTAATATACGGTATTCATAGGTTTTACGGCTCTTTGAGAAGCGTGGATGAAAATCATCGCTTACCTCACAGGAATCGACCACCACTATATCCTCTGGCAGCTTCTGATTCAGTGCATACGATATCTTTTCCGCCGGCATGCGGGTATTGGTATCAAACATACACACATTTCCAAGTGAATGCACTCCCGCATCGGTGCGGCTTGCTCCTGTTACCTTTATATCCTCCTTTAACAGGCGGCTCAGGTGCTCGTTTAATACCTGCTCAATTGTTATGCCGTTTGGCTGTATCTGCCAGCCGCAGTAATTTGTGCCATCGTAGGCTACAATCATTTTTACACGCATATATCTCTCCTGTTATGGCTGCACTATCTATTTCACTATCTGAAAATAAGATTGCCCAGATTCACCGGCAGAAAGGATTCTAAGCACTATCACAACCGCTAAAAACGCAAATATGAAAAGATATGCTATTTTATCGTCCTTTTCATATACGAGCGGCTTCATCTTTGTCCTGCCCTCTCCACCATTGTAGCATCTGGCCTCCATGGCCATTGCAAGGTCATCCGCACGCCTGAAAGCCGATACGAAAAGCGGCACTAAAAAGAGGCACCATGCTCTTTGCTCTTTTTATGATATTTCCATGCTCAAAATCAGCTCCTCTTGCCATCTGTGCTTTCATTATTTTGTCCGTCTCCTCAATAAGGATTGGAATAAAACGAAGCGCTATCGACATCATCATGGCTATCGCATGCACCGGAACATGTATTTTGTTTAAAAAGCCCAGTGATTTCTCAAGACCGTCCGTGAGCTGGTTTGGTGTGGTGGTGAGTGTCATGAGCGAGGTTCCTATAATGAGCAGCACAAGTCGTATCATCATGGTTGCTGCATTTATCAGTCCGGTGTCAGAAATGTGCAGTATACCGTACTCCCAGATTGTGTACTCTCCTGTGTGAAAACACGCTGAAGCATGCTGTAAAAAGCAGCAGTATTATAATGGATTTGAGTCCCTTTACCATGAACTTAAAGGGCACCTTCGAAATCTTTATAACTGCGGCAAGCGCGGCAACTATAAACAGCACACCGGCTATTCCCTTGTAGGAAAACAGCGCAATAATATATATAAGTGTTGCGAAAAGCTTTACTCTTGGGTCCAGTTTATGTATTGGCGACTGAGCCGGATAATACTGGCCTATGGTAATATCACGAATCATTTTTGTATTCCTTCCTCATAATTTGTATCAAAATGTCAGCATTGGTGAGCTATTTAAAGGCTTTTAGTATTGAGTCCCTCGCCTCCGCAACTGTCGTTGCCGAAAGGTCAACCGGTATGCCCTTTTCCGCCAGATCATGCATCAGATATGTGACCTGCGGTGCTGCAAGTCCGACTGCCTCGAGCTCCTTGTAGTGTGAGAATACCTCCTTCGGCACTCCGTCAAACATCACCTCTCCTGAATTCATAACAATGATGCGGTCCACATACTCCGCAACATCCTCCATGCTGTGTGATACGAGTATGATCGTGATACCCAGATCCTTTTTCATCTGTAAAAGCAGTCCCAGTATCTCATCTCTGCCCGCAGGATCCAGTCCCGCTGTCGGCTCATCGAGTATAAGTACGTCAGGGTGCATTGCAAGTACTCCAGCTATGGCTACACGCCTTTTTTGTCCTCCGGACAAATCAAACGGCGGCTGATAGTAGAGATCCTCCGGAAAATGTACATTCTGCAGTGCCTCATAGGCTCTTAGCTCCACTGTTTTCCTATCGAGCCCCTGATTTTTTTCGGTCCAAAGCATACATCCTCAAAGTTGGTTGTCTCAAAAAGCTGATGCTCCGGATACTGGAACACCATCCCCACCTTGTGACGCAGCTTGCTTAAATCATAATCATTGTCATATATATCCTGTCCATTGTAGTATATATGACCGCTTGTCGCCTTCAAAAGGCCGTTCATATGCTGGATAAGTGTGGATTTTACCGAACCGGTGTGACCGATTATTCCGATAAACTCTCCATCATTTATCTCAAGGCTTACATCCTTAAGTGCCTGCACCTTGTAGGCTGAGTCGGCACTGTAGCAATAGTTTATGTGATCTAGAATTATTGACATATTTTCTCCCGCCTATCTGTTTTTCAGCGCAACAAGCGCATTTACAAGTTCTTCTCTCGTCAGGATTCCATCAGGGATATCAAGCCCTGCCTTTTTTGAGCTCGTCGGCTACCAGTGTCACCTGCGGCACATCAAGCCTGTGCTCCTTCAGCTCGTCCACTCTTGAAAAAAATCTCACGCGGTGTGCCGTCCATGACCACCTTGCCCCTTTTCCATGACATAGACATGGTCTGCGCCGACCACTTCCTCCATGTAATGGGTGATGAGAATGATGGTCACGCCCTTTTTCTTATTGAGCTCATGAGCTGTGGCTATGACCTCCTTGCGGCCGTTTGGGTCAAGCATGGCTGTAGGCTCGTCAAATACTATACATTTTGGCTCCATAGCCACAACTCCAGCGATTGCCACACGCTGCTTCTGTCCTCCGGAGAGCTTGTTCGGTGAATGTGTGCGGTACTTTGTCATACCGACAGCCTTGAGCGCATAGTCCACGCGCTGCCAGATTTCATCTGTCGGCACACCGATATTCTCAGGTCCAAAGCCCACATCCTCCTCCACGACATTGGCGATAATCTGATTGTCGGGATTCTGGAAAACCATACCTGCACTTTTCCTGACAGGTATGACATTCTCTTCCTTTGACACATCCATGCCATCCACCCATATGGTGCCGTCGCTCGGCGCAAGAAGCGCATTGATATGCTTTGCAAGAGTTGATTTTCCTGAACCATTGTGACCTAGGATTGCAATAAACTGTCCCTCTTTTATGTCGAGATTTACGTTGTCGAGTGCTGTAGTGATTGACTCTACATTGCCTTCCTCGTCTCTTCGTATAAATTCATGTACTAATTTGCTTGTTTTAATTATGCCCATTTCTTTTTCCTAAAAATCTACCGTATTTACAATTATCATAGCTGGTAAAGCCCAAATAGCTGCCAAAAAAATATGCGCTTTGCCGCTTGATTTAGTCATCCCAGCTCAGGTGATGAAGCTCTCCCGCAAGCCTCATATGATCAAAATTATTCTGTCTCAATGCCTCGTAAAGCACGATAGCTACTGAATTTGACAGATTAAGTGACCTTGTCTCACCTATCATCGGTATCCTGATGCACTCATCCGGATGCTCCTTTAGTATCTCCTCCGGAATGCCTGCGCTTTCCTTGCCAAACATAATATAGCAGTCGGGCTCAAAATGAGCATCAGAGTACACATGTCTGCCCTTTGTTGTCGCATAATATATCTTTGCGCCCGGATTTCTCTCAAGGAAATCCTCCCAGTCCACATATGTGGTGACGTCGAGGTCCTTCCAGTAATCCATTCCGGCTCTCTTTAGTGCCTTCTCTGAAAGTGAGAATCCAAGCGGCTCTATAAGATGAAGCCTCGTGCCTGTTGCGACGCAGGTTCTTCCGATATTTCCTGTATTTGCCGGAATTTCCGGCTCATGTAACACTATGTTCAGCTTTGCCATTTTGTCTCCTGTCAATTTAAACTATTTATTATTCATCCCGGCGCGAAGCTCTGTTGACAAACTCCTCAATGCGGCCGAGCGCCTCCTTTAAATCATCAAGCGAATATGCATATGATATACGTAAAAAGCCCTCACCGCACTCTCCGAATGCAGTTCCCGGAACCACGGCAATCTTCTTGCTGTTTAGAAGCTTTGTGGCAAACTCATCGGATGTCATGCCAAACTCCTTGATGCTTGGGAACGCATAAAAGGCCCCGAAAGGCTCAAAGCACTTAAGCCCCATCTCCTTAAAGCGGTGAAGCACATAGCGTCTGCGGCCGTTGTATTCCTCCCTCATCTGTGCAACATCCTCATCGCCGTTTTTCATAGCCTCGACAGCCGCATACTGGCTCGTGGTCGGCGCACACATGATTGCAAACTGATGAATCTTTAGCATCTGCTTTAAAATGGTCTCAGGTGCACATGCATATCCAAGCCTCCAGCCTGTCATGGCATATGCCTTGGAAAAACCGTTTATAAGCACTGTGCGCTCTTTCATTCCCGGAAACGATGCTATAGACACATGCTTATCCACATATGTAAGCTCCGAATAAATCTCGTCACTTATCACAAACAGATCATGCTCCTTAACCACCTGAACGATTGCTTCAAGGTCTGCTTTTTCCATGATAGCGCCTGTAGGATTATTAGGGAAAGGCATGATAAGTATCTTTGTCTTTGGAGTGATAACAGCCTCAAGCTCCTCGGCTGTCAGCCTGAAATCATTTTCCTCCTTGAGCTCCACAATCACAGGTGTGCCTCCTGCCAGCACAGTACATGGCACATATGAAACATAGCTTGGCTGCGGGATAATCACCTCATCTCCCGCATCGAGCATGGCGCGCAGTGCGATATCTATAGCCTCGCTGCCGCCGACAGTTACCATGATCTCTTTGTTGTAATCATATGTCATGCCGTATCTTCTGTCGAGATATCTTGCAATCTCAACCTTTAACTCCTTGAGTCCGGCATTTGAGGTGTAGAAGGTTCGTCCCTTTTCAAGGGAATATATGCCCTCATCCCTGATATGCCACGGTGTGTCAAAATCAGGCTCACCTACTCCGAGCGATATCGCATCCTTCATCTCGCTCACTATATCAAAAAACTTACGGATGCCCGATGGCTGGATAGTCTTTATTGTACTGGATAAAGGGTCTCTCATTATGACATAATTCCCCTTTCATCGGATTTGACAGGTGCCGCCATGATAGTTCCATGGTCCTTGTATTTCTTCAGAATAAAGTTTGTCTTTGTCGAAAGCACCTGATCCAGTGTAGAAAGCTTATCTGTCACAAACTGTGATACCTCGCGCAGAGTCTTGCCCTCGAGTGTGACCATGAGGTCGAAGCCGCCTGAGATAAGGTATACAGACTTCACCTCAGGATAGTTGTATATACGCTCGGCAATCTTGTCGAAGCCCATGCCGCGCTGTGGTGTCACTCTGACCTCTATCATGGCTGTGACCTTCTCAAGGCCTGCCTTGTCCCAGTCAATCAGTGTGTGATATCCGCAGATGACATTCTCCTGCTCCATAGCAGCAATCTCGTTTGCCACACTTGCCTCATCCACACCAAGCATGATTGCAAGCTCCTTCAGGTTTTTCCTGCTGTTTTTCTCTATAAATGTTAATATCTTTTCTCTCATGATATATATTCTCCTGATTCAAATATATTAGTTGAAAACCTTGTATATCTCGTCAGTCTGTGCAGGCTCCAAAAATCGTCTCTCCTCGCCGGAAGTCAGCACTCTGTCGTTTGAATCGGTTGTGGCACCGACTATAACAGCATTTTGTCCTGTTTTCTCAAGCTCTCTGAGCACGCGGGTACCATCTGCAGCTATGATTATCAGACTTCCTCCTGACAAAAGCTTATACGGGTTTATGTCAAAAAATTCACTTATTTCAATCGTATCCTGCCTGATAGGGAGCTTCTTTAAATCGATGTCAAGACCAATTCCCGAAGCCTCTGCCATATCCCAGAGTGCTCCAAAGATGCCGCCCCCTGCGAAGCGTCATGGATTGCCGCCACACCGGCGCCAATCGCGGATGCGGCCTCCATTGCAGTGGAAATATGGTCTATATATGCTGCTGATTTATCTATAAATGCCTTGGAAAATCTCGTTTCAAGCTCGGCTCTTTTCTCATTTGCAAGAATTGCGGTGCCCTCAAGCCCCACATAGCCTGTCACTATTACGTCCATGCCGGGTGCTGCTGCCGATGATGGTGTAAGCGCCTGCTCATAGGCCTCACCTATTGCTGTAACTGTCACCACGATATTCTTCACAGCACGGCTCACCTGTGTATGTCCGCCAAGCACCACAATGCCTGCTTTCTCACATACAGCATCAATCGCTCTCACCGTCTCGCGAAGCACGGCTTCGTTTTCTGTGGTAGGTACAAGCAGTGCCAGCTCTATCCCAATAGGACCTTGCCCCCATGGCATAAATATTGTTCAATGCATCATAAACTGCGCAGTTAGCACGCACATGCTTATCCAATACATCAAGTGTGAACGTCTGGGTAGCAGTAACTAACTTAGTTTGGCCGCCTGCCTGCATGGAAATCACCGCACAGTCCTCACCTACTGCCGGTTTAAAAAGTATTCTGTCGCTTGTGGTATGAAGTTGTTTTAAGACAGAGCGCTTTAAAACCGACTCTGATATTTTACCGTTTTTCATGTGTTTTCCTGTTCCTAATAATAATATGCTGTGTATACTGTTGCAGCCCGGTGCATTGATTGCAAATAACTACATCAGAAACAACTACCTCCGGGCATTTACTGCGTCTGTTCTATCGACTGCTGTGTCTGGGTGCCCTGTGCCTGCCCTGCTGCATTCTGGTCTGTCGGCTGCGTCTGGGCCTGCCCTGTGCCTGCCCTGCCGCATGTCGGCTGCGTCTGTCGCTGTGTCTGCCCTGCCGCATTCGGATCCTGTGTCTGAGTTTGTGCTGCCTGTGCCTGAACCGCTGCTGCCGCAGACGCTGCAATAGATTTAACCGAGCCCTCATCATTAGCCGCTGCCGCCGCCTGAAGCTGCGCAACAACCTCCGCTGATGCTCCTGCTGTACCAACCGTCACGATTTTCGGTGATGACTTGTACTTGCTGTTGTTGAATACCTCATCACTCTGCACTGTACCATCGACTGTGACCGTCTTCCAGAGCCTTGCGGTAAGTCCCTTGTGCGCAGACTGCTCGGTGTTGAAATAACCGACCGGCTGACCTGCATCAAACTTAAACTGCGTGACCGGATCCTCCTCGGAAAGTGTCTCACTTCTGAATGAAATTTCCCTGTTTGCCGGTCTCGTCTCCACTCCGTACACATTGAAGGTGATGACTCCACCACTGCAATAGCCCTCTATATACACCGGACTGTCCAGATTATTTTTAAACCTAAGATCCTTGTAGGTACCTGCGATTGCCGCATCGTCAGATGGCTTTACGTAGCTTACTATCATGGAATGGTTGTAGCGCTGCACTATGTCAAGCTCAGCCCTTATAACCGCATTGTAGAGTGTGGTAGCAACCGCACACGCCTCCGCCTACCGAGTCCACTACCTGACCGTTCTCGTATGCGCCTGCTATCTGATAGCCGTTGTCAGTTGTGATAGGGCTGATAGCCTCGTAAACCGAGAACTGCTCCCCGGATATATGACACTGCCGTTTATCAGGCTGCACGCGTTCTTTACATTGGCTGCACGCCCTGCTGCCGAGCTGCTGAAATCGGTAGAAAAGCCTCCCAGATTATCCTTAATCTTTGAGAGCTCCTCCTTTGAGCCCCTCGGCTGAACCGTATTTGTGACCAGCTCTATCTCATTCGCCGAGCCATCCCAGCTATTCTTGCAAAAAGTCATTTATGGCATAGACTGATTTTACCACATCGACCTCTTTGCCTTCCTGTCCCGGAACAAAATCGAAGCTGTCGCCGTTTCTCTGCAGCGAATTGTCAACTGCCTTTATATTGAGCTCGTCGCTCTTTGCCATAAATCATATTTGCGGTCTTTTGTTTATCAACCGACAGATACATATTGACGGCAACATTGCCCTTTTTGAGCTCCTCTGACTCCACAAATCTGTCAATCAGGCTGCCCTCATGGCACACTGAAAGAGCCTCGTCCACCGCTGCATCAGTGTCCGCCGAAACAGACATTTCCTGTGCTGTTGCATCAAATGAACCATTGGCACCCTTTAATGAAAAGGATGTATCCTTTATGCTGTCAACATAGGCATCAACTGCTTTTTTTGCTTCTTCCTTTGTCATACCGCCTACATCCACACTGCCAATGCACACCCATCTGTAATTGTCTGTACCTTTGCTTTGCCTTCTTTGTGCCTGATGAACCGCTTGCATATGCACTTACCATGCCTGATGCTGCCACAAGCACAAATGCCATTGTACCCAATAATAATGCTTTTTTATTAATCTTCATTTCCGCTTCCTTTTCCTGAGGCTGTTAAAAGCGCCCCTATCATCCGCTTAACTGAACTGCATTTTATATTTTATGATATGAGGGTCAAAAGGTATTTTGCATTTATGATTAAAGATTACTACATGCTACGCATTCCCGTAATCTGACTACACCTTGAAATCCGCTAATCCGCAAATTAACTGAACGAATTGCATGCAAGCATGCATTGATATCTTTAATCATATTATCATTTTTTCCATATTTCAAGAAAAGCTATACAAGACTTGACACAAATGTTGTCACAAGCATCGCTGCTATAACCACTATTATCACTATAGCAACCACCTTCTGATTTCTTTTTTTTTATTAAAATCGTACATACTATTCACCTCTGTTCAAAAATGAGTTATACTATTTTCATATATGAGAAAAGGATTTTCCAACATATGATTCCAATTTGTCTAATTTTGTTCATTTTATTTATTGCAGTGATTACTTTTGCCATAAAGAGGGCTGATTCTGCCCAGGGAAAGGTCACCGAGGAGTTCTGGGAAAAGGAGCGCTAAGGCCAACTCAACCCCTCCGCGGAGATACCACTGACCTGTGTTATATTACCATACCGGAAAAGTTTTTTCCATTAAATAATGATAAAATAAATGATTTAAGGGATAAACCCTTGTCAATCTCACCGGAATGACAAACACTGATTTAAAGCTTAAAAAGCATAAATATGGCATTCTCAATTTTAAAAAGCTGTCTGAATATGATGATAATTTCACGAAATTTGTTTCAATGCTTGAGAGCTTACAGGCTGATGACAGGCCGCCTCGGTAATTAATTTGCGTTATAGCTTATTGTATTATAACTTATTGTATTGAAACTAGCCATCACACCTATTAATGTACTTACTGCGATATTCATCGTACAGCCTTGAGGCCTGACTTCTGGTCAGGTTATCCCACGATATGACATCTGCTATCCCATACTCAGCCATCAGCTCCTTTAGCTGTCTGACCTGATGTGCTGTGGCGGGTGTCTGTTTTTTTGCCTTGTATACAAGTGGCTTTGACTCCACCGGCTCACCCTTTTCATCCATCAGTGCAAGCAGCTTTTCAAATATCTGCTTTGTCTCTATCGCATCATCGAGCGCCCTGTGGGCATTTTCCCTGCTCACACCAAAATACTCACACAAATCCTCCAGCTTCTTGACTGCTCAGCAGGCAGACATTTTCTGGCTATTTTCAGAGTATCATATGCATTCAGCGAGAGGGTTCTCTTGTGATTTACCGCCCACTGCTTTAAAAAGCTGTAATCAAAGGTCACATTCTGCCCGAGTATGATATCATCTCCGATAAAATTAAGCAGGTTATCCACAGCCGCGTCCATATCTGCCGCGTTTTCCACATCACTGTCGGTAATTCCCGTTAATTCCTGCACACGCTGTGGAATATGCTGCTTCGGATTTACCAGTGTGGATATCGTATCCACTATCTCGCCGCCCCTCACACGTGCCGCACCTATCTCTATTATCTTGTCATTTTTTGCAGAAAGACCTGTCATTTCCAGGTCAATCACCGTGTAATTTTTTATATTATCTATGTTGCTCATTTTTCTTAGTCCATAAACCTTCCCGGCTTTTACCGCTATAGCCATATCGCGTTACTGTTATTCTATATACTCCACCAGCGCCTGGTGGTCAAGCGGGTCTCTCATGTCGTAGTGGAAAAGCGCCCACACCGGCTCCTTATGATACTTTGGCAGTTCATCCAGCTTGCGCGTGTGCTTGTCCGGAAAAATATAGTGGAACGGCTCCACATGCGACAGCTTTCCATTCTTACAGTATGCATGTGTCATATGCTTGAACTTGCCTATATCTGTGGCCCACCTCGGGCGGCTCTTGCAGTTTTCACGATAGTACAAATCAAAGATGAGTGACTCCTGAATCATGCTGTAAATCTGCGCATTTTCATCAAAATCAGTATTATCTCTATCTATGGCATTTAGTATTATCTCTATCTCCGGCATTTCCGGATAATCCCACAGAAGCCATATCATCGCTGTCACAGCCATGCAGGTATAAAGCCAGAAATTCAAGCAGTATCTCACACCTTCTGATGCGCGAATGGCTCATTCCAAAATAGCCGTTTGCCTCATAAAAATCTCCAAGCTCCTGAAAAAACTCAAACGCACTGTCAAAGATACACTCCATAAGCTTCATCGTAATCTCAAACTGTCCGCTGTTGTAATACACCTCAAGCATATCCTCGACGCGCTTTATCTTTATCACATCATCAAACGAAAGCCATTTTGTGGGACATAACCTCATACGGTGGCTTGTCATGGTACACAATACCATATTCCGCGGCATGCTCAAACATATACGAGCCCTTGAGTACCTTTTAAGAATCCAAGCTGCAGCTGGTTTGGCTTAAGCTCATAAATCTCATCAAAGGAACGCCCAAAGCTGTCATAGTCCTCGTATGGCAGCCCTGCAATCAGATCCAGATGCTCATGGATATTGTTGCCGCTTTGAATGAGCCTCACAACCTCCTTAAGCCTCTCAAGCTTCATAGTCCTGTGAATCTCCTTAATCGTGACCTCATTGGTGGACTGCACACCGATTTCAAGTTGTATCAGCCCCGGCCTCATATCAGAAATCAGCTCAAGCTCCTCCTGATTCAGCAGATCCGCTGATATCTCAAAGTGAAAGTTTGTCACACCATTGTCATTCGCCTTTATAAAGCGCCACAGCTCCATGGCATGAGCATGATTGCAGTTGAAGGTTCTGTCCACAAACTTAATCTGTGGCACCTTCTGGTCTATGAAAAACTTAAGCTCTCTTTTGACAATCTCGGTATCCCTAAAACGCAGTGTCTTATCCACCGATGACAGACAGTAGCTGCACGAAAACGGGCATCCCTGCTGCTCTCGTAGTAGATGATGCGGTTTGAAAAATCATCGAGAGTATCATAGCAGAATGGGATTTCACTCATGTTTTTGATTGGGCGTGGACTTGTGAATACTATTTCACCGGCTTTATTGCCTCCTATGTTGTTCACACTTGTACTATTACTTTGTACTGTTACCTGTGCTGTTTTTTCTAAAAGCAATGCCTGCAATATCACTCAGCTTTCTTTTACGCGCATAGTAACCGCACAGCTCTCTAAAGGTATCCTCTCCCTCGCCTATCATCACACCGTCTATGTATGGATTTTCCCGCAGAAATGCCTCCACCTCGTAAGACACCTCAGGGCCTCCAACCCATATCGGCACTGACGGACAAAGCTTTTTATACTCGCGTGCAATATCAGTCACATAATCAATATTCCATATATAGCACGAAAAACAAAGTACGTCGGGCTTTCTCTTGTAAAGCTCCTCAAGAATGTAATCCTTTTGATTGTTTATCGTGTATTCTGCAAGCTCCACAGCATCCCTGTACTCCCCGGCACAGGCGCGCAGTGAGTAAACTGCGAGGTTTGAATGTATATATTTTGCATTTATTGCTGTCAGTAAAATATTCATGGTTTCTCCTTAAAAAATGACCCTTGAATGTAGACTTTATGCCACATTCAAAGGTCTGCTTCGTATTATTGCAGCATCGACATATTAACAAGTCTGTCATAAATGCCACTTGCAAACAGCACCATCATGCCAATCGTGCAGATTACCGACAGTACAAAGCCTATTATCGATGTAATCATACCGGCAGTTGCTATTGCATTGTTATACTGCTTTGCCCTTTTTGACATTTTGGAAGCAAGCATGCCGACAATTCCAAGTCCCATCAGATATCCAAAAACGAGAAAATAATACTGCAAATGCCAAGCACCAGTGAAACCTCTGCCAGCTTAGCGCCCTCCCTCTCGTCATCTATGATAGTCTCATTATTGTAGAGCATCTCAAGACGGATACGCCTTGATTTACGCAGCATAACAAGCATAGGAATACCGAGCACGATAAATGCGACACAGTTCATTGCCGAAAACTCATTAATCCTGTCGGCCACTCCGCCTCCCTCAAATATTCCCGATGATAAAAGTCCTCCCATATCTACAACAGTATGGAAAGTGGCAAGCATCCAGAAATTACGTGTAGACGCGTATATCATGCAAAACAGCACGCCCATGAGACCTGCTGAAATAACCTGTATCAGACAACTGCTGAACTTAACCCCTGCGCCCATATTGGAAAAATGCATCAATCCAAACAGTACGCCTCCCAAAACTACGGCTCCTGTGATTCCACCTTTCGTTTTTGGAAAAGCTCTCAGCAGCAGATTAAACACCAGGCCTCTGAACACCAGCTCCTCAACGAGTCCTACAAGGCAGACCGCGATAAAGAGAAAGAGTAATGTTGTAAAATGCCTTCACATCACCATGCTCACTCAAAAAGCACATATAAATACCTGAAACAACAGCATACAGACAATATACTATGAAAAATCCACCTGTGTATAAGCTTCTGGTCCATCCTGCTGCATTTTCCTTAAAGATATCCCACAGACCAAATAAATATGTGATGCCAAGAAAAATAACTAAAACAACAGTCTCCACCATAGCCTGCAGCAGATAGTCATCCGCCTTTTCCATGCCCGGAATCAGTCCCAGAACTTTTCCGCTCCACTGCAAGGGTGCAATGAAAATAAAAACTGCAAGAATGGCAAATATTATATTTGCCTGTGCCGAAAGGTTTCTCAATTTCTGTTTCATAACTTTAAATCTCCTCATTTGCGTTTAATTAGGTATGAAAATATTCTATAGCATTTACTTTGACATTGCAAGCGAAGGATTTCATACTTCAATGGACAGCAAAAAAGCCCTGTCCTTACGAACAGAGCCCTATGCATTATTTTGCACTTACAAGCCTTACTATAACATCAATTCCAGCCGCCCAAAAGAGTATCGCCCCCACGATATATACCTTTGTCTTCTGCTCGAAACCGAAATGATATCCTGTGTAAATGCCTGCCACTATACAGATTACAGTGAGCAGCGCCACCATTATCATAATGGTGAAAAGTCCGGTACCGAGGAAGCCGAATGCTATTCCTGCAAGAACCGTATAAAATGCGGTGATTCCTGCTATTCTTAGCACCCTTTTCATATCAAGCTGCGCCTGACAGTGTTCCTCAATCCTTTCGTTTCTTATAGCCTTTCCTATAAGCCTGATCCCCAGTCCTATCAGTATTCCGATAGAAATTATCTCTCCTAAAAGTGCTTCATCCTTCACCGAGTATTTCCCATTAAGGAAGCTTGACAGGAAATACCCGATGTACATTGCTAACAACTGGCAAACTGCAACTATGAAGCAAATGGCTGTAAGCTGTTTCTTATTTACTTTCTGGATCAGGGATCCCTGACATTCCATCGCAACGAAAATCTCCAGCGAGCTTCCCGCCACGATTAACAGATATTCTATCCAGCCCATTTTTGCCTCCCATGATATTTAAACATCCGTAACTGTTAATTATAATTATTTGTCACTATCTGCCTTAGCATCTATTGAAGCTAATTTATATATGAACTTAACTGCCTACGTCTGTCCATCAGCGATTGCTGAGTATGTCTGATATTCCTCACCTGCGTCAATTACTGCCATGGAGCTTGTCGGTGAATGGCTTTAAGTCACCGTTGTATGCGTCGAGAATCTTGTTGATTCCCTCCTCATTGAACTGTACCATACCGTCTGCAAGTGTGTGTGCCCCTTCTGAAAGTGTCTTAGAGCCTGTTGTGAGCTGGTCTACACCTGAGACTATCTGATTTGTTCCATCTGCAAGCTGTGATGCTCCGCTGTTGAGCTGTGCATTGTTTGCTACAAGTGTGTTTGAACCGTCTACAAGCTGCTTGATACCGCTTGTGAGAGTTGGTACTGAGTTCATGAGTGATTGTGTTCCGGCTGAAAGCTGGCTTGCTCCGGCATTGAGTGCTGTTGCTCCGGCATTTAATGTATCGTTGTTTGCAACTAATGTGTTTGAGCCATCCACAAGCTGCTTGATTCCACTTGTAAGCGTCGGTACTGAGTTCATGAGTGATTGTGTTCCGGCTGAAAGCTGGCTTGCTCCGGCATTGAATGCTGTTGCTCCGGCATTAAGTGTATCATTGTTTTTAACTAACTCGTTTGAACCATTTACAAGGCTGGTGATTCCTTTTGTCAGCTCTGGTAATTTATCTGCAAGACTTTGTGTGCCTGTCTGAAGCGCTGTAGCTCCTGTTGCAAGCTTTGTAGTTCCTTTTGCTAAATCAGAAGCTCCGCTTGACAACTCAGATGCTCCATCTGACAACCGTCCTAAACCAGCATCTAATGATGACGCACCCTCTGATACCTTTGCTGAGCCGTCCTTTAAAGCTTTGCACTGTGGAAGCACTGTCTGTTACACTTTGGTTCACGGCAGAATATACTGATACAGCACCTTTTCCCTGAGACAGACCAACAAGTATCTGATTATAAGTTGCAGATGGATTCTGATTCTGCATATTAGTCAAGCATCTATTATATCTCCTGCATTGTTTACTGCTGCATCCGCTGCTGCTGATACATTGTCTGCTGTAATCTTATCTGTATCAATATATCCAAGAGTTTTAAATAATGTTCCGACATTTAATTCATTCAGTGGTTCCAAAGTTTTATTTATATTGGTTTTGATTGTTTCAGGCATATCTGATAAAGATTGTGTCAACTGACCAACTCCTTCATCAACCTGCTTTGCTCCTGCTGCAAGAGAATCAGCTCCTGTTTTTGCCGTATCAATACTTGTCTTTAGCTGTGCTGCACCTGCAGATACTCCTGCTGCGCCCTTGTTTGCAGCATTAATACCATCCGAAAGCGTTTTTTTGCCCCATCATTAAGGCTGGTCACACCTGTTGCAAGACTTCCTGTGTTGTCATTAAGCTGGTTCAAGCCTGTATTTAACTGACTTGCTCCATCCGTATATGATTTCAAGCCATCCTTAAGTGTTGCACTTCCACTTGCCAGTTGGCCTGCTCCGCTATTAAGCTTATCTGCTCCATCAACTAATGCACCTGTACTGTTTCCAAGTGTATTCAGTCCACCATTGAGTGTGCTGGCTCCATCCGTATAAGTCTTCAAACCATCCTTAAGTGTTGCACTTCCGCTTGCAAGCTGTCCTGCTCCACTATTGAGCTTATCTGCTCCTGAAACAAGGGCTCCTGTACTGTTTCCAAGTGTATTCAGTCCACCACTTAATGTACTTACACCATCAGTATATGTCTTAAGTCCACTCTGCAGTGTGCCAACTCCTGATGCGAATGTGCCGAGCTTGCTCTGCAATGTTGAAAGTCCGTCAGCAAGTGTGTCAGTACCCTCTGCCAGTGTCTTTGAGCCATCCTGAAGCTGTGTTGAGGCATCCTTTAAGTCATTTATCATGTCATCGAGGTCTGATGTGTCAATTCCGTCTGTGCTTACATAATCAGATGCGTTTACCACGAAGGTCATGGCTGCAGGCATTGAGAAATTCTCCACATCTGCTGTCATTTCCATGTATTCAGGGATATTTACATCGCCATCGAGGTCTTTGTCCTTGATTCCGAGGCTGTCCTTTAAGCCCGGAAGTGCATAGCCGAGCACTACGCTTGATGAGTCGCTTACCTCGGCCTTGCCGTTTGTCACTTCGATATTCTCGAAGCCATCACCGAGTACAAGTCCTGTTATTGCTGCAAACGGTACTGAAACTGTCTGCTTCTCGCCGTTTACTGTCTCTGTATATGATGTGGTATTTGTGTAGTCAAAACGGATTTTGACCTTTCCTGATTTTCCTGCAAGGTCCTCAGGTGAGATTTCTTTTCCATCGAGGTAGTATGTAACCTTCTGTGTTACAGGCGGTTCCTCTGTTGCTGTGCCCTGATAGTAAATGTCCTTGCCACCGGCCTGCCAGGTGAGCTTGTCACCGCTTTGTGTGAATTTTTCCTTGCCCTTTACGTTCTCGATATCTGAAAGGTTTGAAGCATCCTCCAAGGTATCCTTTTTGTCTTTATTTTTAAGGTGATCTACTACGATTGTTTTGTTTACGTTGCCGTTTGCATCTGAGATGAGATATACGCTCTCGTCCTTGTCTGCATCGTTATCCTTTAATGATACGCTGTCCATGAGCTTATCTGCTATGTCATCAGCATCCTTGCTGCTTCCTGTTGTGCTGTCTGCCTCGGCTGTGACTGCGGTGCTGTTCTTCTCTGCAAAAACCGCTGTTGCTCCGATTCCTGTACCTACAAGTGCTATTGTGAGGACTCCGGCTACAACACGGACAATATATTTACTTTTTAACTTTTCTTTCAATTCTGGTAATTTCATGTCTTATTCCTCCTGATTTTGTTTTTGAGGTCATATTTTTTTTTATGTTATGAGGGTCAAAAAGTATTTTATCCCTCATTTATGATTAATCAGATTACTAAGCTGTCAGGTTCTTGTTTTTAAAGCCTGCGCTTGTAGCACATATTACTTTGTCAAAAATCATAAACATTGACGGAAGTATAAATACTACTACAAACATACTGATGATTGCGCCTCGTGCAAGCAGTATACAGATAGAACTTATCATGTCAATGTTTGAATAAAGTCCTACACCAAAGGTTGCGGCGAAGAAACAGAGTGCACTGACGATAACTGAGTTTGTCGAATCTGCAAGTGCCTTTGTGATTGCCGGCTTTTTGTCCATTCCAGTGTATCTGTTCTTTCTGTACTTTGTGGTCATAAGTATCGCATAGTCAACCGTTGCACCAAGCTGTATGGTTCCGATTACGATGCTCGCGATAAACGGAAGCTTCGTTCCTGTAAATCCCGGAATTCCCATGTTTACAAAGATTGCAAACTCGATGACCGCTACAAGTATGATTGGAAGCGATACCGATTTGAATACTATGAGGATGATAAGGAATATCAATACGATTGATACTGCACTTACACGCTTGAAGTCTGTATCTGTGATAGTGATAAGATCCTTTGTACAAGGTGCCTCACCGATAAGCATTGCGTCCTCGCTGTAATTCTTTACTATCTTTTTAATCTCTGTTATCTGGTTGTTTACCTCATCAGATGCTGTCTCATATTTTGATGAAACAAGCATCATCTGGTAATCACCGTTTTTGAATATCTCCTTTGCCTCATCCGGCACCATATCATCCGGTATGGTAGGTCCGAGTATTGAGTCAAGTGATACCGCAAGCTTTACTCCATCGACCTTCTTGATATCATCTATCATGCTTATGCTGTCTGCCTTTGACATATCGCTCGGCGCGATGATGATATGTGTGGCACCCATAGCATACTCCTTGTCGAGTCTTTCATTGGCCTGCTTACTGTATGCACTGTCAGGCATGGTTCCTGCAAGGTCATAGTAGACCTGATCATGAGTGTATCCGTATATTGCCGGGATGAGCACTACGATGAAAATCACTGCAAGTATCTTATAATGATTTGTTACCCAGCTTGCAATCCTGGAAACATCAGGCATGAGAATCTTGTGCTTTGTCTTCTCGATTGCCTTATCACATGCAAGGATCAGTGCAGGGAGAATTGTTACACATCCGATAACTCCGAATACAACGCCCTTTGCCATTACGATTCCCAGGTCAAGTCCAAGTGTAAAGCTCATGAAGCAGAGGGCTACGAAGCCTGCGATTGTTGTGATTGAGCTTCCTGTTACTGAGACAATTGTGTGGGAAATGGCATGTGCCATGGCTCGCTTCTTGTCTCCGTCATATCTGTCTATCTGCTCCTGATAGCTGTGCCACAGGAAAATCGAGTAATCCATTGTTACGGCGAGCTGCAATACTGCTGTCAGTGCCAGTGTCAGGTATGAAATCTGTCCCTGTATAAAGTTTGTTCCCAGGTTATAGATAATAGCCATTCCTATGCTTAGGAGGAATAACATCGGAACAATTATTGAATCCATTGTAATTCCCATGACAAGCATTGAAAGCAATGCTGCTATGATGACATATATAGGAGCCTGCTGCATAACAAGTGTCTTTGTATCTGCGTTGACCGCTGCCATTCCTGCTACGAAGCAGTGGTTTTTCACCATCTTATCCATCTTGTTGACGGCTTCCATTGTCTCATCCGAACCCATTGTATCACTGTAGGTGACGAGCATGAGCTGGCTGTTTGCATCCTTGTTATTGAATGCGTCGTACACCTCATCCGGAATTGCCTCTCTTGGCAATGTGGAATCAGCGATTGTTCCGTACCAGATGACATCATTTACACCCTTAAGGTCCTCTATGTCATCTGCCAGAGTCTCTATGTCCTGATCCTTCATATCCTCTAAGATCACAAATGACAACGCTCCGGTTCCAAACTCATCTACCATGATATCCTGACCCTTCATAGTCTCTATCTGGCTTGGCAGATAAGAAAGGATATCAAAGTTGATTCTCGTGTTGATAAAGCTGATGCCCGACGGTATAAGCAGTGCAAATGCAACTATCAGTATCAGCACACGATATTTTACGACTCCTTTTCCAAATTTAATCATTAGATTCACCACTCTTTCTTTTATTCGTATTGAAGTATAAAAAAAAAGACCGAATAAATAAATATTCAATCTCTTTCGATTTGTCATGTGAGATATACAAATCCATCAATTTGTATATCCGATATGACACATATATGATATTGTATTTGATTTCTGACACTCTTTTCACAGCATTTTCATATTTATATGAACGCATGCCTCTTTATGATTCTGCTTTATGAGCTTGCTTAAGCCGTCATTTTCCATGGCAATTGTCCTCTACAGCTCACTTAGTATATCATCCATCGAGCGCGTAATCAGATACATGTATGCCTCCGCCATCTCCTTCGGCTCAATATCATCCATGCCCTGGGCTATCCAGCCCTCCGTGATAAAGCACAACGACTGCGCATAATATGTAGAAATCACCTCCGGTGTGAGCCAGCGGTATTTGGATTTCTTTCCTGTACTCTTTTTCGCTTATGATATTCATAAACATCTCGTAGACGCACTTCATGGCAATCTGATTAAACGTCACTGCACCCTCCAGCTTTAGTGCTTTCTTGTAAAAAAAAACACTGTTTGCCGAGATATTATTGAGCATCAGCACAATCGCTTCAAAAATCATTCCGGCATTGAGCAGTGGCTTGATGGGCTCAAGCAGCTCGCTTTTGATAATCCACTCTATCAGCTCGTACTTGTCCTGAAAATGATTGTAAAACGTAGGGCGGATAACTCCGGCCTTGTCCGTTATCTCTTTAATTGTAATCTTATCGATTGGCTTTTTCGCCGAAAGCTCTATAAGGCTCTCAGCGAGCACCAGATCTATTGCATTCTTACCTTGCTGTGTCATTACTCATCAAACTCCATCGTGACAAAGTAGCCCTTCTCAGTCTCCCTCACATCCACGACATCGCCCTCGCGGCTTTTGAGCCTCTCGCTGACCACGTAGTTTCCCGACATGGCAATCGCATGCTCTATCGTATAATAATATGAAGTAGGAAGCTTGCTCTCTGTTACCTTCAGATGGTCACCGACCTTGGTAAGTCCGGGTCTCTCCATCTTAAACTCCATCCGACGCATTCTGTCGCCTTTCTGTTACTGCTTAATTGTCCTCTTTTCTATCCTCAACAAACGTTGCCTCAAACTCCTTTTTGCTTGTTGTAGGCGCTCTCCGCCTTTGTAGCACGGCTTGTAATCCAGATATTTGATACTCCGTTGAAAATCAGTATGATACCGACAACAACAGTGGCTGTCTTCATTACATCAAATGCATTTGTCACACAGATTATTCCAAAAATCAGACTGATTATTGAAAAAATCAGGCCGACACTCCAGCCTCCGTAACCGTATTTTTTTGGCATCCACTGCCTCAATAATGCTCCTGATGCTGTGAAAAATGAGCACCAGACCGATGACTATAGGTATCAGGCTCACCACAACCTTTGGCTGTACCAGAAACCATATACCCACTGCCAAAACCACAAGCCCCAGCATCGCTGAAAAACCATTCGTAACTATATTCAAAAAAAAAAATAGCTACACATATAGACCACTCCGATGATGATAAGCACTACCGCAAGCACATTGGCCACAATCGTGAGCACCGAAGCCCTCCATATGATAAACACCAGTCCCAGCGCTATGCAAAGCACTGATGACAGTAGAAAATCGGCCTTTATTCTGCCTAAAAACTCCTTCATACACGACCTCCTTTATATATCCTGCCCTACATTACTTTTCTAATTCTGTTCCTCTGCACTTTTTCTTAACCAGGTCAAGAACAGTCTGAAGCTCAGCACCCTCAACCGGTGCAGCTCCATATCCAAGACGCTTGTAATCCTCTGTAATCTCAGCCAGCTCAGTAGTTTTATCGCCCTTCGCATCAATTACAAAATATCTGCCCTGTGACGCAGCATCATCCCACACGAGATAAGCACGGATTGCGCAGTTTGGAGCCATATCTCTTGTCGGGAAATCAACTCTGGTGACATTAAGCGTATCAGAAATCTGCATAGACATAACAGAGAAATCCTCCTCCATATATGGATACATACGCTTCTGCTGATATTCCTCCTCGTACAGCTCATCTATTAACTTTTCCTTCTCATCAGCAAGTCGGTCCATGAACTCTTTTCCGCCCTCAAACATCTTCGCCGGCAGGAAAATATGCTCATACTGCATACGCTCAAAGATGACATACTGCTCTGCTGTCATCTGTACAGTCTTGCCCTTTGTCGGTGATGTAGGATGTCCCTCTCTTCTGGCCTTTTCCACTGCCTCAATCTTTTTCTACAAGAGGCTTTTTGAAAATCAGATTGTGAGTGAACGGGTTGAATGCGATACCATTAATCTTTGACTCTTTATTTGCCACCATATTGTTGACTGCAAGAAACGGCATATTTACAATGCATGGTGACGGATGATCCTTAGAAAGCTGTGCCTTTGATGTATAAATCGGCATGAAAGCCTCTCCCTCACCGTTTTTAATAAATAGCGGAATCGGCTTGTTGTTCTCTCTCCGACATTTGCAGGTACCAGGAATCTGCTCTTAGTGCATTTTTCAATGAGCTTATTGAGCGTCTCCGCCTTTTTGTCGCTTGAATACTGTGTCATCAGCGCCTCAACCTCCGGGTTTTGCACCTCAAGAGTGAAGGCCGGATCATCCTTTAATTTATTTTTGATTTTATTTTTATCCATTTATACTGCTTCTCCTTATATTAAATGCCCGGATTTACATCCAGGCATTATTTTAACACATTTCTTTTATCAACTCAACAATCTTAGTGTCTCTTGCTATCCATTCTTTATCAAGAAAAGCGCTGTTGGCCTTTATTATCTCATCCGGCGTAGCCCATGACAGATGATACTCAAGCCTTATCTCGCTGTCTGTCATCTGTGCTGCCACATGCTCGTCCTTCACATCACAGAAATACACGTAGGTGTGACAGTAATATATCTTGTCAGCCTCAAATATATCGCGTCTCTTTTCTATGACCTTGCCACACTCCCTGATGCTTCCGGCACGACAAGAAGCCCTGCCTCCTCGCGCACCTCCCGTGCCAGCGCAACCTCGTTGGTCTCGCCTGCATCGATGCCGCCGCCCAGTATCTTGTAGTAGCCTTCACCGGCCTGCTGCATGGCAAGCTTTCCGTCTCTAATAATAACCGCGCGCACCGCGAAGCGCTCAAATACCTCCATATCATCGGAATAGTTGTGTTTGTCAAATGTATATAGCGTTCTCATGTTTGTCCTCCGTGTATTGGTATTATTCTACACCATTTGCACGTAAGATGGAATATGTTTTTCTTCATTAATACCGTTGATTTTACGCTTACACTCGCGACAACAAACAAACCGTTTCAAGTGTCGGAAACTGAAATTTGATATTCCTAATCCAATTACCATCTTAACTTCTTTCCGGAAAGATGTCGATACTCTCAATAAATGCTTGCATAAACTGTTTCTTTTCAGCATCCGTACATTCTGCATATAATTCATTAAATGCGTTCAAAAAGCCGTATATGCTGTCAGCATCAATCTGAGACTGTTCAATGTTACATCGAAAAGTACATTTATGTCCTGTGGCATTTACTGTACTCTTATGTTCTCACGTTCCATCTCTGCTACAGCAACAATAATAGATATAAGCAGTTTACCGGCTTCTTTTGAGCTGTCAATTCCATCCTCTTTTCTTCTTCAATAATCTCACACTCCTATTTCGGTAATACTAATGGCGAATTTTTCAATAATCCTGCAATAACAGAGTTGTATTTGGCTATTCCGTAATCCTCAACGATGCTTGTTATTCTAGCCCCGGCATCCTTGGAAGAAGCACCACACAGAAAGACTCTCTCATCCGCCGTTCCATAGTCCAACACGATAAACCGATCATGGAATATGCCACCAGTCTTCTTCATTGACAGTTTTACAGTTGGATATTCCTTACGGAAATCCGTATATTCTATGTTGTGAAGTTTATTATTTCCAACATTATCGCTGAATAAAATAATATCTACTCCTGTCGGAGAATTCTTAAGATGCACCAGCGTTCTTAATCCAATGTAATTATCAACCGCATATATTGATGACTTTGCCTGCCTGTAAATAGACTCGTAAACCTCATCCGCACTACTAAATTTTGCATTAAACATAAGCCATTTTTCATCATCATCTGAAATAAAACTGTTCATCATATCCGCAAGTTCAGATTTCGTCACTACATCCTTCAATCCTTCTGCAACATCAGAAATCTGTTTTTCAAGAGATATCATATCAGAATTGATTTTGCTGATTTCAATTCTATTATTTGCAGTCTCCATACTTAACTGAAGTAATTCTCTCTGACCGATTAAATCACGATTTTCTAATATGTAATCTTTCATTCTTTTGAAGGTTCTTATTAATGCCTTACTCTGTTTAACAGCCAATGGCCCTTTTAAAACAGTCATCAGCATATATAGTCCTTGCTCTGTAAATACATGAGGATTATATCTACTCTTACTGTTAAGATTTGCGGTCAAAAAATTTGACCGCAAATTTTCCACCTCGTCATCCGTAAGTTCAAACATAAAATCTTCATCAAATTTCTCCATATTATTTTTTACTTTTTGATTAAATGCTTTTGTAGTATAACCATATATTTCAGAAAGATCGGCATCTAAGATTACTCTTTGCCCTCGAATTTCATAAATTCTTTCTTTCAAATATTCTTCTGTAATATCAATCACAGCAATTTCTTCTTTCTTCTCTTCTGCCATAAGATTTCCTTCCTTGTCTTGCGGTCACAATTTGTGACCACAAAATCCATACAACCACTTTATGCAATGAAAATGATCTACTCATCAACTTCCACTTTCCTCATCTTGTCATAATACGCTTTATACCTGTAAATCGTTCTCTCACTGACATTATTCCTTCTTGCAATCTCTATCATAGTCATCCCACTTTCATAACCGGCAACAAAATCATTGTAGATTGCCATCCATTTTGCATTATGCTTCTGCCTTCCGCTTAATTTACGATTTTTATAATATTCCAATTCTTCACGTAACTCAGCGTTCTCATTTTCCAACTCTTCAATTCTTTTTAATGCTTCCTCAAGTGTTATAACCTTCTCCACTTCATTGTTTCTCCGTTCATGTCATTTTCGTTTTGTCTATATTATATATTGCTAATCAGTATTAGTCAATTTGATTTTGTCATACAGGAACACTTTTCATATTCATAATACTTCTTTCTCATTTCTTCTCCACTTTCCGTACATAATTTGTTTTGGCAGCCAATTTGAATTATCTGGAAATCTATATTGATGGCTTTAACGATAAGGGAATTCAGATAGCGAATGCTTTTCTTGATGTGATGAGATGTAAATTAACAGAGCTTGGTGCCGATTCCACTGATACATTTGCAACTGTATTTGATAATTCTCACATTGAAACAGAGCAATATTACATGAATATTCTATCAGAAGATTTGAAACCGATTGTCTCCGACCTGCGAAATATTCATATGAAAGATAGCAATACCGCCAGCGACATTGACTATCAAAGCATGGTCAAAAATATCATTGATAACTTTGCAACTCAAATACCTACTACCGCAGATGACGATACAGAGTCATCAAATGATGCTTATATAAATGGACTTTTGCTCCTTTTCTGCAAAAATCCGGAGATGAAAGTCACTCAGCCTTCTGTGGAAGAAAAGCAGACATTAAAAGAAATATTTTCCCGGTCTAAACCTGCAAAAGAACATCGGAAGCTGAGGCGAAGGAATCCCAAGTTATAAACTAACTTCAAAAAAAACAAGGCAGCTTATCCCACTTAGAGTAATCTGCCTTGTTTTCTATGCTCCTTAAATATATGCACATCTTATTTGCCATTATCTTAATGGACAATCTGATTTCTTCACTTTGTTTGCAAGTTTCAACAACCCATTATTTTTACAATAAATCTGTAAATCTCTTATGGTTTGTTTTGATGTAGGTCCAATAACAATAGAGTCGAATAAATCTTCAAAGTCTATTCTTTCTTTTTCACACAATTCTGCTAAATTTAAAATATATACCTGCCTAATAGTATTAAGTACTTTACATTGAAGATGCTTATCATTTTCATTAACAAAAAGTGGAGAAATTCTAATTTCTTGCTCCGACGAAAAACTTTCATGCTTATGAAACATTGCACATAGCAACAAATTATCAATCAAACCGTTTAAATTTGAAAAATCGTCCATCTTATCATATTGAATATAATCTCGTAACAGTTCTTTCGTTTTATGTTGCTTGGCACAATAACCATAATATTCTTCATTCATAATGATCTGATTGTAAAAAATAAGCTTAAATAACGTTTCTGTATTAAATACAATCGCTACGCCTTGACCGCCTTGTGCATATCTATCCCATTGTGCCGCATCATTACGTGCTTTTGAAACGCAAAAAATATATGGATATTCTTTTTGCATTCTATTTTTGATTTGTGAAAAAACTTCATTGGCTTTTCCCTTATTAGCTGAATCAATACATGCATATACTTCTTTTTCCAGATCGTTTATAAACCCTATTAATTCTTCTCGATCATTCATATGTTCTGCACTGCCAAACCAAATCTCTTTCTTGCCAATAATCCCACATAATGCATTTATATCTGTATAATGCCATAGTGTTTTTCCATACTTTTTACAGCCCTTTTCACTCGTTCTTCCCTATAGTCATCTCTTCCCATAGAATTGTTTGCCTTGTAATTTACTACTTTTGTATCAAACAATGGATTGAGCTGTTCATCCTCATATCGATCTTGTAAATCCATTTTCATGGTCGTACACATCAAGCATGATGGTCGGTTCAAGTGAAAGGGCTTTACCGACCTCTAGTTTATGATGCACGATGCGCTTCTTTGTTTCATTGTTCTTCATTGCAGTGTCCTTTCCGTCCGAGTGGAGGACGGTGGGACACAAAAAGAGCCGGTGGGTGAAGATGAACCACCGTCTCTGGTTTGCCGAAATAGGCGCACAAAAGCAACGGTGGGTGCATCTTCGCTTCAAACACAGCTTTTATTGCTGTGTTTGGAACTCTTATGCATCCCATCGTCCTAATGGCCATCTCGGACTATTGAGATTTATTTCTACAGCTGAGGCTTTCTCAACTGATGTCTTTATTATCGCGGATTTGAAATTTTCGTGACCAACTCGTTGAGTTGGTCACAAATCGCCGTAAAATCAGTCTTTTTAAATTTTGTCACAAAAAAAAGGACCCCATTTCGGGGTCCAAAACTAACTTAATAAGTTATCAATTTTTTACTCATTCTTTTATAGTCGTGCCAAGCTCTTTTAAGTTTTTCACTCTTAAAAATCCATTGAAATCATCTAATGATATACAGGGAAAATTCTCTAAAATATGTATATATGTTCTATCCGGTTCTTGATATTCATTCAACTTCTGAGAGGACTTATCAAAAATCTTTTCAATTAAGCGCAATTTCAATCTTAAAGCCACACAGATTGCCATCAAAACATCTTTCCCATATTATTATAATTATCGTTCTTTATTTTTCCATGATAATTTTTATGTAGGCCTGTTTCTTCAGAAAATTTATCCGGATATTTCCATTTTCTTTTTTTTTCCATCAAAAACCATAAGCACTGGCATAATGTTGTTCTTGGATCAGCAAGCATTTTTAGCAACTCAATTTCTTCATCCTCATCATATTCCAAAATTGCATCAAGTGCAGCAACATATGCGTCATCCTCTTCATATTTAAAATTCGTTTGATAATCTGGGTGAAAAGTCAGTATACGCTGATCAATCCCTACTGTACGACAAAGGAAAGCACAACCTGTTAAGTCTTTATTAAAATTTTGATAGACTATGTAGTTCTTTTTCGCGTATGTTAATCACGCACTGCTGTAAACTTTTCTTTGCTTTTGCCGTCAGATGCAATCCGTCCGTTTTTGCCACAATATATTTTGCATCAGCTAATACAAAATAACCGTCAGCAAAAACAAACCTGCCACCCTGTACCCAATCCTGCAGCAAAGAACTACTTTCTAACAACTGGTAAGCTTCTACAGGTGTTAGTGCGACAAATTCCTTGCTTTCATGAATATCCGCAAACACAGCATCGTAATCTTCGAGTTTGCAGATTTCATCTATTAATCCCACCTCTGTCAGACGATATTTGACGGAGGATCGAGATACAATGAAGAAATCGCTCAAATCCTCAATAAGTCTATCGCAAGATGGATAAATATCATTTTGAGGTTCACGGTAAACTTCGAGCAGGTCTAATGCTTTTTTTCTGAACATTTTGACTGGCATTAATATCCGCGGTGCCAGTCTGTGTGCTTGCCACTCCAACCATCTGACTTCATTTTCCTTCGTTTTCTTTCCCTCTGGTGGCTCATAAAAGGTTTCAGTGTGCCGACACATAATCGGATATAACTTTTCCGCAACCAAAGCGTTTTTAACTTTCAGAATCTCAAAATAAGTTTTATCCTTTTCCCAATGGAGTGCCTCGTGAATAAGTGTATTTCGTTTTGCACCTTCTCCGTACATCTCCTCTGAAGCCGGATCAAGCAATACTGTCCCCGCAGGATAAAAAACCAATGATGATGTTCCTTCTTCTCGATCAAACACCTCTACCTCACTGTCCAATAGAAGGCAGCAACCAAAAATATCCATATTTCTGGATAGTGAAGCCTCCATTACTGTCAGCTTCATCGTTTTCAGAATTTCATTTACTGGAAGTGGCATAGGTGTATCCAGTGCTTTTTTTGCAATATTTATTCAGGAACTTGGTAGCATAATCATCCAGCCGATTCTTCCCTAAGATCAATGCCCCTGTCTTAGGGTTAATATCATAAACATCACTGAATGTTGGTCTATTCATCATCGATATCCGTATCTCCTTTTTTCCATATAATCAAGCGGCATGGTCGACAATAGTTTTTTTTGCCTCCTGCCAGGTAGGACAATATTCCTCTACCAATGCCCGGAACCTGTGTGTATGATTCTTTTCCAACAGATGCACCAATTCATGGATGACCACATATTCCAAGCATTCTGCTGGTTTCTTGGCAAGCTGCAGATTGATCCATATCCTGCGTTTATCAATGTTACAGGTACCCCATCTGGTTCTCATATTTTTTACACGGAATTCATTTGCATGAACACCTGTCTTTTTTTTCACACTGAGAAACCACAGACTCAAGCACACGCTTCAGTTCCTGTCGATACCATTCAATAAATAGTTTTTCTCTGGAGTCAATGCTTGTGCCTTCAGGCACTGTCATTATTATTTTAGTGGGTGTTCTCACAATCTTTCGCTGCTTGCCTTCATATATCACCTGTAGGCGATATGGTTTTCCCCACAAATAATGTGACTCCCCAGATACATACTCTCGTTTGCTTTGCCTCTCCTGTGACAGCATCCTATCACGCACCTTGGTAATTTCCTGGAGTTTTCCCAATACAAACAGCTTGACTTCATCCATTGTAAGCCCTGTTGGGGCACTCACCGTAATATCACCTTCTGGCGGTTTCACTCGAATATACAGATTCTTCAGATTCTTTTTCCGAGTCACCTCAATTGTTAGTTCACCAATCAATAAATTTTCACTACGCATCATATTCTTCCTGCCTCTGTGCTATATCGAAGACCTGATTAGTTTCCTCTTCAGCTTTGTCTTTGCTATAGCTATGAAGCAATAACTTTTCATAAATAGCAAGTCTAATTTTCTGCTGTTTCTGCCGATTTTTCTTCCATGCTGGTCGTATTGCGATGCGAATAGCTCCATCTACATCAACGGTCAACTCCAAATCCTCCTCAAAGTAATCAAACAGCGCTCGTCTGGCCGCACTATTCTTCACTTCATCCGGATAATCTCCATTATCTTCCGGATGAAGGATTGCCTCAGCCATTTCCACGACCTGTTTCAAATATTCCTGGTAGCTCATCGCTGCCACTTTTCGCTGCATGATGATTTTCTTCAGCATTTCTGACAGCTTGCCATAATACACGGGATTCGAACTCATCTTCTTGACGATTTCATGCTGCAGGTTATTGTCAATGGTCTCTGCCTTTGCCTCATTATCTCCTGGGAGGTCTTTTACCAAATCAGCAGGTGTAGTGGTCTTGCCCTGAAGCAATAATTCAACAATGGACATATTCCCAAGCTCACTGACCACCTTGGTTTCCTCTGCACGAATATAGGTATCAAGAATATAGCGCATGTCTGCCTCATAAGGCTTCAAATCAATATAATCGCAACTTGCCAGTTTAATCATTTCCTTGATTTTGTTATATCCTGAAATCTCTCTGCGCAGATGCTCGACATCCTCCTCTGTATATCCATAATCTGATACAAGTCGATCGCAACAATTTGCAAAAGAACGAGAAAGAGACGCTGTCAGCCCATAAAGAGTATCCCTCCGAGCAGTCTTCTCATCACTTTCGCTATCCTCGCCACAAAAATATTCTATGTAATCTGTATCTGCCTGCGGTGCCGGAACATTTTCGACCAGTGCATCCAATGATGACAATGTTCCTGTCAATTCAGAATTTGCCTCATCGTAGCGATTTTTAATCAGACCTTCGACATCTTCTTTATCATATCCGTCAAACGCCTCTGAGGTATAATCCGCTACAGCAAGCTGCACATTGCGGAACAAATCCATATAATCTACAATGTATCCATAATCCTTGTCTTCTCCATCCGGTCGGTTAACACGACAAATAGCCTGGAAAAGGTCATGATTGCGCATGGATTTATCAATATATAGATAAGTTGCACTCGGAGCATCAAAGCCAGTCAGCAGTTTATCCACTACAATCAGCAGTTTCATCTGCGCCGGCTCATCAATAAATTTAACCTTTACTTCTTCTTCGAATTCAGACAGCTTTTTGCCATTGAGCATTCGTTCGTATATTTTCTTCTTGTATTCTTCCTCACTCTCCTGCATAGGATCATAAGTTGCCGTTCTGACACTTTGCGTTGTCGGTTCATATGATGTGACGATGGCACACTTAGTAAATCCCATGCTCATAAAGATTTCCCAGTATCTGCAAGCCTCATAAATACTGTTTGCAACAAGCATAGCAGTTCCGCGGTCATCTTTAAGTCTCGGCTTTAGGCTCATATCGAACACGATATCAGATGCAATTTTTTCAAGCCTCTGTTTGGAACTGTAGAGCTTGTTGATTGATGTCCAACTCTGTTTGAGCTGCTGTTTTGCCCGTTCTGTCAGACCCCTTGTTTTGTTTTCAAACCACAAGTCGACTTTATCCTGACTCGAAAGGTCTTGATCCACATCGCGTGCTTCATAGCGCAGATCAAGGACAATTCCATCTTCTACGCCTTCATCAAATTTATATGTGTGAATGTATGTACCGAAAGTTTCGATGCTGGACTTTTTATCTGTTTTCAATAACGGTGTCCCGGTGAAACCAATCAGTATGGCATCCGGCATAAGCGTCTTAACTGCTTCATGCAGCTTGCCGGAATTTGTACGATGGCATTCGTCGAAGGCTACAATATTGCCCTTTGCCTTAAAATCATTCGGCAGGTCTTTCAGAAGCTCCTTCCGATACTGGTCGATATCTGACTGGTTTCCTGCATTGTGTCCATATTTATGAATCAGCGAACAGATGATAGAATCCTCGTTTTTATCCAAGATTGTCCGAAGGTCTGCGCAGCTCTTTGCTCTGCGTACCTTTTCATCCACGTCAACAAACTGATCTCTGATTTGGGTGTCCAGCTCTTCTCGGTCTGTGATTACAACAACACGACTATCTGCAATATTCTCGATAATCCACTTTGTCAGCCATACCATGATTAAGGATTTTCCAGAACCCTGCGTATTCCATATAATACCGCCCTCTCCGTCCTGAATTCGTTTCCGTGCCGCCAGATTTGCAAAATACTGATTATGCCGTGCAATTTTCTTGATTCCTGCATCGAAAATAATGAAATCATGAATCAACGAAAGGAAACGTTCCTTCTGGCACATAGAAATCACGCCATCTCTCAGGCGATTGACTTCCTTGACCTGTAGCAATTTGATTTCTGCTGACAGATCATCCGTTGCCTTTTTATCTTCTTTCCATTTGAGGTAAAATTTCTGCAAGGTATTGACCGTACCATAGTGCAATCCTTCCGCCTCATTTCCTGCAAAAAGAAGCTGAGCTGTGCTGAAGAAATTCAGGATATTTTCACGCTTTTGGTTTGTCAGAAGCTGACGGATGCCATTTCCAACGCTGATACAGGATTTTTTCAGTTCAAACATACCCATTGCAATGCCGTTAACATACAGCACAACATCCGGACGTTTGTGTTCTCGATGATTTGCACACAATACCGTCACTTCCTGAGCAACTGCAAAATCGTTGTTTTCAGGATTCAACCAATCGATATAGTGAACCGTTGGCCTATGACCATGTGCATCTTTTGTACCTTGACGCCCATAACGGAGCAGAGAATAGACACTGCGGTTGATCTGATACAAGGAGTCCACCTGATTACCAGCCTTATTTACCAGCTCTCCTATAGCTGTCTTAATCTGGTCATCGGTATAGCCACGCTTTTTCAGATTTGCCGAAAGCAAATCTTCCTTGATTGAGTGTTATCGATATCCCGCAAATCTCCGATATAAGTGTAGCCCAAATCATCTTTGAGCCAATGCAGGACTCTGCTTTGTAATTTTTTCTCAGGATCTACCGTTGCCATCATCATACCTCCCTATGCTTTCAGACGGATGCGGCCTGTTAACAGGTCATCCATCGCACCTTCTCTGATTTGAATCATTTTATCTCGTTCGTTTTCCAATGCTTCGATTTCTTCGTCCATTGCTGTTAGCGTATCCGCAATTGCTTTTTGCTCCTTTATATCGCTTGGAATATATAGCTCTGTTTCAGAGAAAGACTTCTTTGAAACAGAAGACACCTTGATTCCTGTAATATACGGATACAGCTGGTCATGATATGAAGTAGAATTCATGTAATATCCCAAGAAGCCATCTGCCGTCTCATAATTCGGCCGACAGGCAACTGTGTGTAAACCACCAACCAACGGGATAGTAACAGCACCAACTTGAACCACTTTACCTACTGCATCATCCTCAGCCGTATCCGCAATCAGAACATCTTTCTGTTTTAACAAGCTTCTCTCTTTTACGCAAGATGGGTTTTTTAGACGCGGGATGTCATCTTTATCCGTTAAAACGGCACCATATTTTACCAGTACATCGCCATAATGAACATCTCCAATATTGCCTTTATCCGTCAACTGGTCCCTCGCATATGTGTTGGTTTGCAAAAGAAAAATAATCGTCAAACGAATATGTTGTCCAAGCTTTATCATAGCCCTTCAATCTTGTGTGACCACCAACCAAATCTTCCAATGCCCCATCACGGATGCCACGTTTTTTTTTCGATCAGTTCAGCGAGATCATCGATGTAAGTGTCGAAACTCGATAGTGTTTGAGCAATCTTTTTTTGTTCAGTCAGTGACGGAATACACACAACTACATTTTTTACAACTTCTTTATTCAGGTTTTGAACGCCACTTCCTGCTGCAAAGGATTCATATTGTCTTTGTACATACGAAGAAGATAATAGATAATACAAAAACTCGTCATCTGCTTCCGCTTGAAAATCATATAGACGCAACCAACCATCATGGATACAACCAGCAATACTCAAGATATAGGGTCTTCCAAAACTCATAGAATTTGAAAGTATAAAATCGCCGGGAAACACCCTCACAGAATGTGCTGCACCCATAGTTGTAATTTTCTCTTCCGTCGAAGTTATATATTTTCCATATCTTGGTGCATCACCGATTTTAATCCAATTTACCCCGCCAATGTTTGAGGTAAGATAGCTTTCAATCGGACGTGGTGAAGCTCCGCGCTTAATTTTTAAAAAAGCATTGAATGTTTTTTCTCTCCAATCCTTAGGATAAGTTACCATTTGTACCCCATCCTTTCCAGTGCTGCCATAACAGCCGCCTTTGATTTTGTAGTTCTGTCCTCAATTTCTCCAAGCGTATGCTCATATCGTTTCGCTATCAACAGCACTCTGGAAGACAATGCATTCAGTACCTGCTCAACTTCATCACAAATATCAGTTTCCAACTTTTCCATCCACTTGAGATCAAACAGCAGATGCTTAATTTCCTCAATGGAAAGTTCGCTGTACTTCGTTTCAACCTTGTCATCCAGTGCATTTCGAGCTTCTTTCAGCTCTTTGTCAACGGTATCTTTTTCTGCTGATTTTTCCGCATAAGCTTTCAGTGCTGCGTATTCATCTTGATAGATTTCCGGTACAGCTGCAGATCCTGCTGCTGTTTTCAGTGCAGCTTTCAGCTTTGCCTTGCCAAAAGTACCATTTTTATTGCGAAGGTCAAACTTCTCTACCTTAGGTAAAGTCTTTACAAGTGTTTCCATCTCAGCTGTTTTTCCCTCATCAAAAAGAGTCACCAGCTGTGCCAAAACACTCATGGCCTCCGATGTTTTTTTTTTTTCGCATCTAATTCCTTAATACGCGCATTCAGTTTTGCTTTCGGAATGCTGTCTCCTTTATCGTTCAGTGCTTCCTTTAACAGCCCATCATCACCAGATTCTTCTTCCCTCATTTCATCTAGTTCAGACTCCAGTGCTGCGGATTGCTCCAACAAAGCATTGATGGCTGTTAATTCTTCAGCGAAATACACGTTTTCAATCAGTTCTCTCGGAATCAGTGCACCATCGAAAGACTTCACCTTTGAGGTATCATCTACTGTGATAGTATCTCCACTCTCATCCTTTGCTTTCTTCTGTGCATATACATACTCAATTTCTCTACCTGCCTCGTAGCCGCTGGCCTTGATGACATACACATCATCTTGGAGCTTTGCGTTCCAGTAATTCATTAGGCAATCATAGACATCGTAATTGTCCAGGAGTTTTTTGCAGCCTCATAAGCATGGAGCAACATAACCGAGGTGGTACGAATCAACTCTTTCGGATTCGTTTTCGAATCAATACCAAGCAAATATCCTTTACGGATTCTCGCCATTGTCCAAATATCTCATCGGTTTCTGTCTGCTTTTCTGTGCAGATATTACCATCCTGCCCAATCACTGTTTCAATGGAAGCAGAAGGCAATGCAAGATTATATACATCATGTGTCTCATCGATACACTTGAAAATCTGCAACTTTAAGTCAGGGGAGATAGCCCACAGTCGCTTTAACGATTCCACATCCTTTCCCGGAATGCCCCCTTCAGATGTGCTGCAATATTCTGCGGCAGAGTATCGTCTATTTTCTGAATGTAACGCGGAATGTTTAGATTACCGCCGTTACCCTCTAAAATATCGCTGTATTTAACAAAACGGGAATACCCCTTGATCTCAAGTCTGTGGGTAAAGGTCTGAACGATCTTTTCAATATCCTGTTCCCGCAATCTGTTTTTATTTCCATCCTTCTTATATCCACGACTGGCATCGATCAGGAAAATACCATCCCGTTCATCTGCATTCTCCTTGTCGATGATGATAATGCAGGCCGGAATGCCAGTGCCATAAAACAGGTTACCCGGAAGGCTGACGATTCCCTTGATGTATTTTTTTCTTCAACACCTCGATACGGATACTCTCCTCCGCATTTCCTCTAAACAACACACCGTGTGGAAGGATAATACCTGCCTTTCCGTTGCTGTCCAGTGCTTTTAGGACATGAAGAAACCATGCATAGTCACCGTTCTTTTCCGGAGGAATGCCGAAGCCATCAAATCTTCTGAACTTATCCTTTGTAGTCGTAATACCGTCGGTCCAATCTTTATCGGAGAAAGGTGGATTCATAACGATAAAATCAAACTTCTTTAATTCACCGAACTCATCCAAGTACTGCGGATCTGCCAGCGTATTGCCACTCTTTATTTCACCGGTTCCCTTATTGTGCAAGACAAAATTCATTTTTGCCAAGCCAGCAGTATCTGGATATTTTTCCTGTCCGAAAATAGTCACAATAGAATCACCATTTTCATCCATTGGTGCTTCATCTGCTGCCCGGATGAGGAGGCTTCCGCTGCCTGCTGCTGGATCGTGCAGAGTCCATTTTTTGTTTGGCATCTGCTTGATGTCACCAATACCGATTAGACGAGCAATGATGCGAGACACCTCACTTGGTGTATAGAACTGTCCCTTACTCTTGCCAGATTCCTGAGCGAACTTCATCATAAAATACTCGTAGGCATCTCCGATGATATCATCACCGCTGGCACGGTTGTTTTTAAAGTCGATGGCAGGATTCTGGAACACACCGATCAAGCCGGTTACTCTGTCTACCAGTTCCTTGCCGGAACCAAGCTCTTCACGATTGTTGAAGCTGACATCCGGCAAAGCACCCTGCAGTCTATTATCCTCCAGAAACTTTTTGAAGAATCTTGTCTACCCGTTCACCAATATCACTTCTACCTTTAGCGGCAATCAGATCATCAAAAGATGCTCCCTGACTTACCGTAAATTCAGCAAATGGTTGTCCTTTATATTATCGGATACATACTTAAAGAACAGCAGTACCAACACATAATCTTTATACCGTGACGGTTCCACACCGCCTCTTAATTTATTACAGGCCTCCCACAGGAGTGAATATAATTCAGACTTTTTCACAGCCATAATCCTCTTAAATCTCCAATCTAATTGTTATATTGTCACTACACAGTGCAGAATCAGTCCATTGCGCTTTTCCCACTCTCAATCCATTTGTCCAGCTCAGAACATTTGAACTTCCATTGCTTTCCAACCTTACGTGCCGGAATGCCCTTATTGTTTCTAATCCAGCCACGGATAGTCCCAGCCTTCACGCCTAAATATTCTGCAGCTTCATCAATGTTAAGCCATTTATCCGTACTGACATCCATCATTTTTCACCTCCAAGCCAAAGCAAAATGCGTACACTAAATCATACTATATCATACCAATTTCTCTCGTGTTTTTCAACTCATCTTCTATTGTTTTTTGTTATTTGTTGTTATTTGTGTGTTCAACATACCGCTATTCATGCCTATTCATAAAACAGTAGCAACACTCCCTTGTAAAAAGGAAATGCATACTCTCATAATAAAACACACATTTTATCGTTACAGATATATAAATCGTTGCGATGGTGTGAAGTTTTTTATCCCTTTACCGTGCCATCTGGGCTGTTCCACAGCTATCCTTTCAATTTCCAGAAACAAAAAATAAGCCATCTGCCCACTTAGTGACACATTAAAACCTTTTCTTAGATTAGATAAGATAGATATTATTCATATAAGTCTTAATATTTTCAGTTTCATTACCTTGTCCTTTGAACACTCCAAGACAACCAAAAAAGACATCCCTTGACCCGTAATAATTACGGTTCAGGAATGTCATTTTTTCGCTACTTAGCAGTAAGAAAGACAAACGATACTACTTATACACAATCTATACAATTCCAAAACGCCTGTATAATCGCATCTTCCTTCGCCGGTGTGCATTGTGGCTGTCTCGCATTCTCTGATTTTGGCAGATTAAAGTTCTCCCCACGTCCAGTCCGCATTTCTTCTTAATCTGTGCGATATACAATGATGAAACCTTAAGTACTGTCTGCTCAAATACATATGCCTTTATCTGCTCATATGTCGCTTGTCTCCGCTCCGCTTCGGTCCGCGCTAGACAAAGGTCCACCGGACCTTTAGCGCCCCTTTGAATTCAGATAAATCCATATCCTCCAGGGAGAAGTCAACCTTCACTTTTCTGCTGTCGGCCATTCTCCGTTCCACTTCGGTGCGCGCTGAGCAAAGGTCCACCGGACCTTTAGCGCCCTTGGAAAGTAAGACAACAAACCGTTTCAATGTGGCTTGTAAATGGAAAGCAGTCATATGGTGTTGCCCGCTTCACTGTATATCCATGCTTTGTAAGATACTTTAAATCCCTCGCCAGTGTTTCCGGACCACATGACACATACACCACTCTCTCCGGCGACAGCTTGACAACAGATGATAAAAATTCCTCGTTGCTGCCGGTTCTTGGAGGATCCATTATGACAACATCCGCTTTCTCACCCTTTTTGTGCCATCTCGACCATGAATTTTCCGGCATCATCATTGTAGAAGCGGATATTTCTGATGTCGTTTCGCTTTGCATTGATGACTGCATCGCGGATTGCATCACGGTTTAGCTCGACTCCGATGACTTCACCTGCATTTTTCGCTGCTATGATGCCTATGGTTCCGGTGCCGCAATATGCATCGATTACACGCTCCTTGCCGGTGAGGTGTGCCTCATGAATGGCTTTTTTTCGTATAAAAGCTCCGTCTGCACCGGATTCACCTGATAAAACGAGCCTGGTGAGATGCGGAAGGTGCAGCCACACAGCTTATCCTCTATGAAGCCCTTGCCATAAAGCGTGATGTTTCTGTCTCCGAGCACCATGCTTGTCTTTTTATCATTCACGTTGAGCACCACTGTCGTAATATTGGGATGCTTTTTCCTAAGTGCTTTTACGAAATTGTTCTTCGATGGAAGTATCGGCGATGCCAGAACAAGCACTACCATTATCTGCCCAGTTGCATAACCCTTTCTTACAAGCACATGTCTGAGAAGGCCATAGCCGGTGTCCTCATCATAGGTCTTTATCCTGAATGAGCGGAGCATATCCTTTATGTCCCTTATTATCTCATCTGACTCCTGCTCCTCTATCATGCAGCTTTCGATATCCACCACATCATGTGTGTTTTTCCTGTAGGCTCCCGCCACAATCTGACCGCGCCTCGTACAGTCAAAGGCTGCATGAACCTTGTGACGATAATAGAGCGGATTTTTCATGCCGACAATCGGCTCCACAAAGCAAAAAGGCTTTAGCAGCTTTTTCATGTATGCCTGCTTGGTTTTTAACTGTTCCTTATATTCTACGCCCTGATAGTCGCAGCCGCCACATTTCTTCGCATACGGACATACGTTATCGCTTTTTGCCCGGCTGCTTTTCTCCTTTAGTCTCGGCTGTCCATTGGCTTTTGTATTTTTTTCTCATTACGCGTGGGGTTTTCCCTGTAATTGCCTTGATTTCCCGCCATATCTGTGCTCCTTAAAATCAGCTATGCTGACTACTTTGTGTATGTATTATATAGATACACATGATTATCTATACAGTGCCATCCGCTTGAAGCGCCTGCTGTCACACATATATATGTCTTTCCGCTTGCTGCCTTCTCATAGCTGACCGCACAGTTGCCGGACTGATTTACAAAGCCTGTCTTTGCACCGATTACCTCGCCGCTTGTCATCCTGTCCTCTATTCGGCGCAGGAACAGATTTGATATGTTCAGGTTCTCCGGATGCTGCGGTGTTGCAGCCGTGCTATATGTATGATTTGAAAGTACTGTTTTACAAATGTCGTCCTGCATCGCTGCCTGCATGATGACCGCCATATCATAGGCTGTGCTGTAATTGTTCTCATCATATATGCCGACAGGGTTTGCAAAATGTGTGGTCTGGCCTATACCAAGCTCTGCTGCCTTCTGGTTCATCATATCGACAAATGCTTCCATGGAGCCTGCTGTATAAACCGCAAGCTGATATGCCGATTCTCCACCTGATGGCAGGATGGTTCCGTTAAACACATCGCGAAGAGGCACCTGCTCACCGTCTAAAAAGCCCTGTTGTACTGCAATCATGCACATATGAATAATCTGTGGCTTCTCTTGTAATTGTAACAACCTCGTTGAGCTTGTTTTCTATCACTGCCTGCCTGTCTATTTCGGTATTTTCATTCTCCGCTGCTGCAATTGCATTTTTCTCAGCCTGCTCTGCTGCTACAAGCACTGTCATAACCTTTGTCATGGAAGCCGGATACATTTTCTCATGAGCATTTTTTCCCGCAACAACTGTGCCGTCCTGCTCATCAATCACTACGGCATAAGAGCTCTCAAGCTCATCTCCAATTGCTGCTGTAGCATCAGACTCCTTTGGTGCAAAAAGCTCCTTTGCTTCCTCTGTCTCACTTACCTGCTCAGTCACACCGGTCACATTTTCTGTGGCCGTTCCTGTGTCTTTTGCCTTATTACTGTCTTTTTTTTGTTTTATTAAAGCACGATATAACTATTATAATCGCTATAACGACTATCACAGCCACTATTCCTACAAGCTTAATCTGTGAAGCTCGTGTATTTCGTCTGCGGCGTCTGTAATTTTTTTTCTGCTATTATTTCTCATATCCAATCCCTGTCTCGTTGTAACTATTCATCCCACGCACATTCGCAAAACCGCACTATACCCGTGCCTTTTTGTTCTCAGTGATTCTGAATAATCACATTTCATTTTATACTGTAACCTGTTTAGTATACTCCCTATCCGGAAGCTGTGCAATAATTATCGCAATAAACATGAGCACACATCCAAAAATTTCTCTGCCACCCAGCATCTGGTCCAGCAGAATCCATCCTGCAATCACAGAAACCACCGACTCAAGACTCATCGCCACCGATGCCACCGCCGGATTTAAGCCCTTTTGTCCGACAATCTGCAGCGTATAGCCCACTCCGCTTGAGAAAATACCGGCATAGAGAATCGGAATCCATGCATCCCATGTGCAAAGCGACTGTGCCCACTGCGCTATACCGCCTGTAGACGGTCCCATATCAGTAAAAATCATCACTATACAAGAGCCAAGCCCGGTGACAAAAAACTCAATGCATGAGAGTCTGACCGCATCTACATGTGACACGAAATGGTCAATCACAAGTATCTGTATCGCAAAGCACAATGCCCCTGCCAACAGGAGCAAATCCGAGCCGCTAAGTGAAAATGTCCCATTCATGCACAGAAAATACATGCCTATCAGTGCAATAAATACACCTATCCATATTTTGACTCCACATTTTCTTTTTAAGGAAAATCCCAAGTATAGGCACCATAAGTATATATGTAGCTGTAAGAAATCCTGCCTTGCCGGATTCTGCGCCCATGCTGATTCCAAGCTGCTGCAGGTTGCTCGCAAAGAAAAGTGCTATTCCACAGCAGCTTCCGGCTATCCAAAGCTCTTTTTCTTTTGCTTTTTGCTTTCAGGTCTGTTTACCGTCAGCTCTTTCTTATCCAGTATTTTTATGACCGGCAGAAGGCAGAGCGCACCAATAAGGAAGCGGATGCCGTTGAATGAAAACGCTCCAACTGCATCCCCTCCCTTTGACTGCGCTACAAAGGCTATTCCCCAGACTATATCTGCCAAAAAAACAAAATAAAGACATGTCTTGTCTTTGAGGCTGTATTCATTATAATAGTTCCTCCGTGTTATTAAAATCAGAGATATTATATCACCGACTGCCTTGAGTTGCATACTTAAATATGCTGTTACATTTCGTTTGTATATAAAATTATACAAAAAAGGCAGCAAACACCCTCTTTGGGTATTCGCCGCCTGTCTTTATATCTTATTGCGTAACACTATTATTTACGTTATTCTGCCAGCTTAAAATGCTTTATCTCTCCGTTTCCTGCCACATAGAAATCATTATCCTTGTAAATGCCTCTGTAGCCTTCTGTGTTTTTATAGGTCAGTGCCTGCTGCTCCAAAAGACTAAAGCCGTTTTCACTGTCATACGAAAACAGATAGTAGTCATTCGCAGCAAAGCCTATCAGATTTTTTCTTAGGGTCTGCAAGAATAGCCTTGTAATTGTATACAAACTCATTGCTCCAGCTATTGGAATTGTCGATAAGCTTCTGGCTCACCTCAACCGGCTTTGCCGGATCACTCACGTCAAACATCGTAAGCTTTATCTTACTCTGCTGCGAGTCGCCATAGCCTATTCCAAGCACATGCGTATCATCCCACATATGCAGATACTCAGAAAATCCACTCACCTCGAGCTCTCCGAGAAGCTTTGGTGCTGTCGGGTCGGATATATCTGCCACAAAAAGCGGATCCGTCTGCCTGTAGGTGATAAAATATACGTACTTTCCAACGAAGCGGGCCGCATAGATACATTCCCCACGCGCAATCTCATTTATCACACCGACCTCCTTCATATCCTTATCCAGCACATGAAGCGAATTGACAGGCTGGCTGCCGGTATTTGAGGTTGGAAGCACATACAGATATCCTCCCTGCTCATTTATTGCGAATTTATCGTTAAGATAACCATTCACTGAGGTTGTCTCCCCGGTCTTCATCACTCCATCCTCAAACGAAATTTTGCTGATTTTGGTAAGCTCACGGCTTGCACTCCAATCGGAATGATACAGATACATGGCACTGCTAGAAACGTACACCTCGCCGCTATTATTCATAATGCATTTTGCATCTATCGTCTTATCAGGTTTATCCACATCAAAGCTCGAAACAACTGTACCTGAGTATGTGTTATCACCTATATAAAAGCAGTCATAGCTTATCACTTTGCCATTTACCTGAGGCACCCATTTTTCCAGATTATCCTCCTGCAGCCACATTTTTCTCCATATCGGAGGTCTTTATATATGTGTCTGAAAAAACATATACCGTATTGCCGATTTTGCGCGATGTATTGTAAAATCCATCCTGACGCGCTTTACCTATAAGCACCGGTTTTGTCGGATCAGCTATATCATAACTGTAGCATATGGTCTCGTCCTTATCTCCCGCATGGTTTGATATGATAAGCATTTTTCCGTCACTGATGTAGAGCTCCTCTACAGTATCTGACGGTACCTCAAAATCAGGACGAAACAGCGTCTCTTCCCCCAGGCTTTCCATTTGAAATATCCGTAATGGATATCTGACCATCCTCGACCATGTAAATGTATTTTCCGTCCGTCTTTACCACATCACTCTCATCAACGCCCTCTGTCATCACGTTGGTTGTTGAATACTCTGTATTGGCTGCCGACTCCTGTTTATTTGTAGACGATGCATCAGACATAATGCCTGTTGCATCCGCAGTCTCCAACAGCTCTCCAAATGCGGTATCCCTTATGGAAGCCTCTGCTTTTTTTACCACATCATACAATTTTCCGTAATCAGAGGCCGCTTCATAATCCCCAAGCTTTGCACCGCTCTTTATCCCTGCATAGACATTATTCTGTGCATTATTCTGTGAAATCACACTTGCAGTTTTTGTTTCCAGCTCATCTATACGGTTATTAAGCCGCACAACCTCCGTGCCTAAGACGGCAACAACAAGGACTGCCGCCACTGTGGCAAGCGCTTTTGCTGCCCGTGCAAATTTTTGTGCTTTTTCCTGTTTTTGTCTTCTTTTCCGCCGTGATAGGTTTCATGATTTTTTACATAAATTTCATTACTGTACCCGGCCGATTCTCCGTTCGGCTGCGCTTCTTCAATTATTTGGTCATCGATGTAATTTAAACCATCAAACAAATCCTTTTTCGTCATAGATATACGCCCTCCTTATCTAGATATTTTTTAAGCTCTGCCCTTATCCGAAACAGTGTGGTCTTCACGTTGCTCTTGCTCCTGCCGCTCATATCTGCCAGCTCATCAATCGTCATGCCATACCAGTAGCGTCTCACAAAAAGCACTCTCTTTTCCGTCTCCAGTCCGTTCAGAAAATCCGATAAACACCTTCCAATGTCCGACAGCTCGCCCTCGTATTTTGCATTGCTGTCTGCAAGGCACTCCTCAAGCTCATCAAGCATACAGTTCATGTTGGAATTTCTCTTTGAAGCATTATTCCAGTCAATCCTGTCGCAGACGATATTGCGGCATACCCTGTAAAAGGAAAGGAAACGCATAGGGCGCTCCGGCGGTATCTTGTTCCATGCTGCTATGTATGTGTCATTTACGCATTCCAGCGCATCCTCATGTGCTACCATAGTGTCTGCAAACCGGGTAAGCTTCGCTCCGTACATCTGCGAGGTCGCACTGACAGCCTGCTGGTTGCGATCAAAATACATATCAAGTATCTGTTCCTGTGTGTACATTTTCCGCAAACCTCCCTTCTATATATTATGTAGGATTTTGTTTGGTGGGGGTTACATTTCATAATGTTATATTGTATACACATATGAATATAGTTCTTTGGCTGATGCTTATTTACACATTATATAATATTTCGTCTTAGTTTAAATATCAAAAAAGGAAGATTCTCCTTAGAATCTTCCTCATATGAATTCAAATAGTAATATTTAATTGTTCTTCTTTGCCATAAATGTTATCGCATCTGAATCCGCTATTGTATCGTAGCTCTCAGCATTGTATATATGGAATTTAAGCTCCTGCGCCTCCACCGGTCTCTGTTGCGCTTCCCGGTGCAGCTATACTCTTTTTTTTTGCCCTGTATCCGAGCTGCATCCCAATAATGTAAAAGTGATTGCTGTGATGCTCAGTACAAGAGCCAGTAAATTAGTTCTTTTTTTCATGGTTAAGTCCTCCTCTGTAAATTGTAGGACCATTATACCATCACAGTATGAATACCGTTCTCCCCCCGCAGCGGTGGTAAAATTATATCCTAAACTTACTCCTGTACTCCACTTGTCCTGAGCATTTCCATGTCATTTTTGCTAAGCAATTCGTTCACCTCTATGATTCCACCCGGACGATCCTTAAAAATAAGCATAAGAAGAGCATCTCTCGGGATTTTTGCTCTATTTGTGATTATGTTCATTATAGAGTCTGTTGCATTCCCTATAAATTGATTATTTTATAACTATTCAGTACAGAAATATGCGGTACCGCATATTTCGTAAGAAAACGTATATTATGTAGGAGCAAGCGCCCATCAGCGCAGCTGATTCTAATGCGCTTGCGGCTCGCAACTGTGAAGGTACTGAACAGTTACGATTATTTATATAATAGCACATAATAATAAGCCATGTTCTCACCGCTATGGTGGTAACATGGCTTATATTATTTTTCATAAAGATATATTTTGTTATAAAAAGCCGTTGACTTATACACACTTAATGTGTATATTATAATTATGGAGGAGGCATTTATGAAACAAAGAGAGCTTATCAAGAAACTAGAGGCTGCCGGATTTGAATTTTCAAGACATGGCGGTAATCATGATGTATATGTTCGGGGTTCAGATATAGAGCAGATTCCGAGGCATAAAGAGATCAACGAAATGCTTGCCAAAGCAATTTTACGTAAATGGGGATTATAGCATTTATAATTTATCACATATTATTTATAGATTGATTTATGGAGGATATTTATATGAAACAGGTATATCCAGTTATATTTACACAATTAAAGGATAAGAAAGACACCGTGCTTATTAATGTTCCTGATATGGATATATTAACAGAGGGCTTCGGTCTGTCAGACGCTATAGAGATGGCTCGCGATGCCATTGGGGCAAATGGAATCACATTACAGGATCTAGGCAGGGAAATTCCGGTTCCAAGTGATATTTCAGATATTGACATCAAAAACGGCCCCTTTGACAATACTGGTATTAGTCATGTTTCATTTGTGGATATAGATTTTGATGAATACCGCCGCAAGGTCGACAATAAAACCGTCCGAAGAAATGTAACTCTCCCTAATTGGCTTAATCAGGAAGCTGAGAAATCCCATATCAACGTATCACGCGTTTTACAGGAGGCTCTTATGGTAAAGCTGGGTGTGTCAAGATAAATAAATTTAAAAGCCAAATCAAACTAAAAAGAGTGCAGGTTATTTATTGGATAGCCTACACTCTTATTTTGTTCTCATACCACAAATAGAATTTCAGTCAAATTATTAATCAAGGTATTTACAGGAACGATTTATTAGAATGCAGCTCTATAAATCTCCACAATATCGTCCTTGCTAAGCGGTACAAACGATCCTTTGAACCCTCGCAGGCCTTCTTTGCCATCACCTCAAAGTTCCTGTCGTCTGTGATTCCCACAGCTCTTAGATTTGCAGGAATGCCCATTGTCTCAAAGAAGAATTTCTTCAGTGCATCAATGCCTGCGTGTGCAAGTGCATAGTCATCATCACCGGAAAGTCCCCAGACATTTTTTGCAAACTCCACAAACATCGGAAGTGTATCGTCATTTAGTATGTGCTCCATCCACGCCGGTGTGAGTATTGCAAGTCCCTCTCCGTGAGTAATATCATAGAAAGCGCTCAGCTCATGCTCCATAGGATGTACGCACCATGCCGGTGAACAGCCATCGCCCACAACGCCGTTGATTGCATGTGTGCCTGCCCACATCAGGTTGGCTCTGGCCTCGTAATTATCAGGCTGTGCGAGGGCAGCCGGTCCATTTTTAATCATTGTACGTAACAATCCCTCTGCCATAAATTTCTGGCAGTCAGCATTCTCCATAGAAAAATAATTCTCCATTGTATGGCTCATCATGTCTGCGGTTCCTGCTGCAGTCTGTTTTTTTGATACTGAAAAAAAGTATATTCAGGATTTAATATTGACATAGTTGGCACCATATACGGCGATCCTGTTCCCCACTTTTCATTTTTAGACATATCAGAGATAACAGCAAAAGGATCCATCTCTGTTCCTGTTGCGGAAAGAGTAAGCACATCAAATATCGGAAGTGCCGCCTTGACCTTTGAGCCATCAAGCACCAGATCCCATGCATCACCGTCATACTTTGCACCTGCTGCAACAACCTTTGAGCAATCAATTGTACTGCCGCCTCCTATTGCAAGCACCATGTCGATACCCTCATTTTTACAGATTTCAACACCCTTTCTGACTGTCTCAATCTTTGGGTTTGGCTCCACTCCGCTAAGCTCAAACACGGTCAGCCCCGCATCCTTAAGGATCTTCATTGCGGTATCGTAGAGACCGTTTTTCTTTATAGAGCCGCCTCCGTACACTAAAAGCACCTTGCTGCCATATGCCTTAAGCTCTGATAAGCTCGAAATGGTATCCTTTCCGAAATGAATTTTTGTTGGAATGTTAAATGTGAAATTGTACATATATAATACCTCCTGCTAAATAATAATATTTTTTAATCTCTCCAAATCATCTGAATCAGGATGTGATAAAGCCTTGTCAAAATTTTCAATCAGCGCATCAATATTATCCGGATGCTCCGGGTTTTCTTTCATTTTCACATAGCTCCCTCACAGACTGTGGCATTTTGCCCTGACACATATACTCTCCTACAATAGTGTTGCTTGAATCAATGGCGCTTTTAACATTGCCAAGAATCTTTTGAAAATATGCATCACTTCCTCCAAAACCGGCTGTTCCGAACAGAAATATCTTTTTATTTTTCAATTTAGATAAGAAATCTAATGTATCGCTATCCGCGTTTCCCTTGTCCGTCCAAAATCCAATGTATAGCAATTCGGATTTTATCCCCTGCGCATCAGCCGTGCCAAAATAATCACAGCTCTCCTTTGGTAAGATTTCATGAATTTTATCAGCCAGCTTACGTGTGTTGCCGGTCATACTACTGAATATTATTGAATAATTTACGTTGTGCATGTAATATCCTCCTTTAAATTGAACTAATATTTGGGCATTTAGACTTTAAATTCATCTTCATGTTTTTTGAAGAAATTATAAAAATATCGTACATTATCCAAATCACTCCATTTTGTAACATCATACTTTTCGTATCAAGATTGTATATTTTAGCATTTAATGTTCCAAGCATAAATGGTGAATGCGTTGCAATAATAAACTGGCATTCTAACAACCTTGCCATTTTATTAATTTCCTCTGCTAACATAACCTGATTTGCAGGTGAAAGCGAAACTTCCGGTTCATCCAACAAATATAATGCATCTGGTTGTAAATACTCCTCAAAATATTGCATTGATGTCTCTCCGTTAGAATATTTTTCCTGTGCAAATTTTATATATTCTTCCTGCTTACACCCTTCTTTAGATGCTAAAAATTTTTTTGCTTCAAGTAAAGACATACCTCTCTTAACGTAATCATACTCCATGCCATCTGATAATATCTGCTTTTGTTGTATCTTCTTAATCTCATACAATATATCTTCACTTTTAATATATCGGCTGTTTTCCGGTAATTTATTTATTGTATTTCCATAATCGTCTTCCCCAAAGTATACAAACATTCTCTGGAAAACGAACCACAGTAATCAACGCTTCCAAATGAATTGCTTGTTGCATATTCTTTCCCTTTTAGTTGTAAGCAGTTGGCTATAATATTTAAAAGTGTTGATTTACCTGAGCCATTGTTCCCATAAAGTACAGTGATAGGTCTAAAAACAAATGGTTCAATATACTTATCCCGGAATACATTGTAGGGATAAATATTAGGATTATTCACTTTTCTTTTACTTAATCTAAAACTACTTAAATATATCATATCTTTTCATTATCCCTTTCCTGATAAAAAGAGCTCCAACACCATTATTTCTCGAATATGTGAAAATGAAAGATTACTCACTAATACATCTGGTTTAGTTATGAATTGGTGAGACACTGTCACACTTTTTCCAAAATCTTGTGCAGTATTTATATAACTAATTTTTAAGTATTTTCTTATTTTCAAATGACAAACACATTATATTAAAGATTTTGTTCAATCCGATTTTCCTATCTGTACTCAACGATTTCTTCCAATGGTTTCCTTGGCCTTTTAGCCGGAGCTTCATCGGCAAAGCCAACCGCAACAATTCCTGTCAATCTTATCCTGCTTATATTTTCTTATACTTCTTCTATTCTCAATTTCTCGTATCATAATTTTTCTCTCCATTAGGTTCTTAATCCCAAGACTCTTTTTAACTTCACGAATTGAGGTTGAACTAATAATTAGGCATTTTCACTTTTAATTCATCAAAACTCAATTTGTTAGCGTTAAGTAAAGAGGCAATTCGTTGTATGTAAAGAATTTTTTATATTAGGAAATCTTCCTTTGTGATAGAACATATTACTAAGTTTTTACGTTCTCCTGAAGCAATATCAATTCTTCTGTTTCTAAGCTCTCCATCAAGTTGAAAGCCCAGCTTTTTCAATAAATTTCAGAAGCCAAATTACTTATATTATATTTTGCTTCAAGCATATACATATCTCTTTTCATCAAATATTCTTTAATAATACACTGTAATGCCTCAAATGCATATCCTTTATTTTGAAACGTTCACCAATCACATACCCTATCTCTCCAATTCCAAGCTGTATGTACGGTATATCAATCGTTACATATCCAATACAATTCTTACTCTCTTTTTCCAAAATAAGCCATGCATTTTTATTTTTCGATAAGGCATCTACAAATGCTTCCATCTGCTTTTCTTCTGCCGGATAACCAAGTATATATTTTCCAAGCTTTTTATCTTTCCCCATCCCTCAAAGCAGGAATGCGTATCTTCTGCTACAAAATTCCGTATTAACAATCTATTTGTCTCAAGCATATTTATTTCCTCTAAAGATTTTGGTCAATCAAAATTTATAACATTCCTTCTGCTTTTACCCGAATTGCATAAAACTCCCGGAATGTATCCGGTTCTTCCATTATTGTTTCTTTCATAATCTTTAATCTCCGTTTGCCAACTCGTCTATCCAATACAGCAAATATTTTTACGATTAAATTTTTCGCTTTTAAGGCTCGTTTCAATATCTTGATTATCAAACTCAAATGCATTATAAAAACAGCGTTGGTCAAAAATTCCCAATTTTATAGCTGTATCGTCTATATACGCATTTTCTACTTTCATGCGTTTCTCGTATTTTTCGTCTTTGGGAAACATGCCTGCTTTCGACCAATTGTTCCAATAGCATCCCTTGATGATTTCTTTTCCATCATATCTTATCGCTGCCCGCCCCTCATGGTCGTGACTCCTGCTATATGTTGTTGCATAATACTGAATATGACCTTGCAGACTTTGAGCCAGATATTCCGTTTCCAACTTTTTTCTTATACCACTCCATGTTGCCATTCATTATTCCTCAACTGCTTTTCTACTTTTCATCAACGACCTGGTAGATAAAAAACTTCAAGTGTTATTTGAACAAATGCTTGATTTTACTGGGTTTTCCGGCACTCGATTTCTTAACTTACCACTCGCTTACCACTCATTTTTCTGCTACATAAAATTCGCTATTCGTTCCATCTCATCCGTCAGCGTACTTTCGTACATGGCAGTACAGATCCATCGTCATCTGCAAAGAATTATGACCTAATATTTTCTGCAATGTCTTAGGTTCCATTCCGTTTTCAATACAATTCGTTGCAAAGGTATGACGTAATCCATGAGGTGTCAGATGTTCAAAAAACTGATCCGGATTTTCTCTGTTAATCCGATCTACAATATAATTGATAGAATCTTTGATGTTAGCTGCATTGATAGGATTGTTCGTCTTAGAAGTAAATACCAGATCCTCAAATCCTTCTGGGGGTGAAAAACGAGTAGCAATATCTTTCCTGTAGGTCTTTTGATACGCAAGTACATCATATACTTTCTTAATCATTGGAATCTTGCGAAATCCTGCCTGTGTCTTAGGCTGATGAAACTCATACTGCGCATTGTGTCCATCCCCCGGCAGATAGGCAAGGGTTTGTTTGACTGTAATGACACGATTATCAAAATCAACGCAATCCCATGTTAATCCAAGGATTTCACCAATACGCATCCCTGTACCAAGTGCCACTACAAAAATCGGATACATCATCCCACCTTGGGAGTTCTCGAGAAGAATCTCCATCTCTTCTCTTGATAAGATACGCTTTTCCGATTTCACTCTGCCATCAATGATAGTATTGATACCTATTGCTGGATTTTTTAAGAAGAAGATCAGCTTCTACGGCACGATTCAGAATATCCACAAGCAAAGCCTTACAGTCACTTCTTGATTTATCCGACCCCAATTCATTGAAAGCATCCTGTAACACGATCAGGTTAAGGCTTGTCAGTTTTCTCCATCCAAGACTTTCTCTTAACCGATTATATTGTATCGCATAGGTTCTTTTGGTAGTGGTACGACAATGCTTTTTTGCATACAGTGATCCACTTATCATACCATTCATCCAACGTCATTTTTGTATCTATGACATTGATCTGCTTCTCATTTTCAAAGATTTTCTCTCTCTGTTTTCTTCCCACCTCTGTGATTGTTTTGCCATACACGCTTCTCTTTTTCCAAAGCGATCAATATATCTCGCTTCGTAAGTGCCATTTGCTCTCTGATAGATGGCATTTCCCAGTTCTTTTCCTTTATTTGTCTTTCCCACTTGTTTTCCTCCAATAAAAAAAACTCATGGAAAAAACGTGTATGTTCTATCTCCATAAGTTTAACGCATTTTCTATTCTTTTTCCATGCCTTTTTTAAATAATAGTTTGCAATAGTTTTGCAACAAAAAAGCAGTAGATCTGCCACGACCTACCGCCTTTCAAGCATTTACTTAATAATTTGCTACACAACCACATTCCACCATATTTGCTACTATGATGCATCACACAATTCATCTAATAAATCTTTATATAATTCATATGACTCTGAATCTAACAATTTGTACTTATCATTGGTAAGTGTGATAATGTGTACTTGTTTATCTGGCTCAATATCTTTTTCATTAAATCCCAGTAATGATAAAATCAATTGTCCCGAATCGCATTTATTAGTAATATACTGTACTAATCCGTACTTTTTTTGATTGTCTGTTTCTACATTGTTTGGGCTATCAAAAACCACTGGAAACTCTATAGCCTCTTTATTAAACATTTTTCTGAGTTCCAAAATAGTAATATACCATACTATTGTAGCTATATTCTTATTACTACCACTTGCATTTACGGAATTGGTAATCTTTTTTTAAAGCTATCTGGAGATAACTCATTTAAACCAAATTGTGTTCTCGCTGTCATCATATGCTCATAGTACTGCGCTTCTACCCGCTTCTTTTTTGTTCCATAAGCATTGATTTTTGTTCCTACAGCCTTTAGTTCTGCCTTAGCAGTTTCTATTGCATCAATCACATCAATCTGCTCTGAAACAACCTCATCCCTTAATTCTGACAATCCTTTTTGTCTAAGGACATCATCTGTTTTCTCATTATTAATCTTTAGTTTTTTTCGTATGCAGACATTTGTTCTAAGAGTTCTTTATACATTTTTTCTTCTTTTTCAATTTGCCTCTGATATTCAAGAAGAGAGATTTGCAAATCATTTTTTATCAAAATTGCATCTTCTATTAAATTATAATTTTTGCTTTTTAACTGAATAGTATCTGCCAATTCCGTTCCACATTCCGGGCATATATGCTTACGAAGTTTCTTTATTTTCTTTTCACTCTCCTTAGAAACATCCTCAATCTCCTTCAACATCTGCTCTGTTTCGTATAAGTGATTTCTCAAATCAATTAACTTCTTTTTGCTCTTACTCAACTTATCCAAAACCTCTGCATACTCTTTCTGATATATAGCAACATCTTTTCTCAATGCCTCATAACTAGAAGAAACCGATACTCCTGCAAGTTTTTTTGTCAAGACCTTCAATCATTGCCTTAAATATTTCAAGCTGCGATTCACTCTGTGCTTTTTTTTCTCTTTTGTTTCATCTCGACTATGTACTAGTTTGAAATATTCTTCGTTATATACACCTAATTGATAAAACAAAACATTTTCTCTAAACCCCACATACTGTCCTAAATTTTTAAATGCAGCATAATTATTTCCTTCGTAATGATCTTGATCTATATAAAATGGTAAATAATTGTATGCAGGAGGTGTCACTTCTAATTTTTTCGCTTCTATTAGGCAGCTGTACTGCAAAATTGGTGTAACTCTTAAGTTTTTCTGACAATTCTCTGCTACTTAACGATGTAAATAATACTTCTTTATCCTCACTAAAAAATTTAAATAATTCTGCTGATCTATAAATATAATACCCTATACCATCAATATCAATTTTCAATACATATACTTTATCCTTGCCTTCCCAATTTTTTTTTTTCAAAACAACCTTCTGCTCCCATAGTATGATAAAGACTTCTCATTATTACAGATTTTCCTCTGTCCGTTCCATCTTCCTGACTGGAGGTAATGATATTTATTCAATCTGTAAATTCTACCTTCTTTGCCTTCTTTTCTGAAGGGAGAAAAAATAAACAACTCTCTAAATATTAATCTCATTATCATATCCTCCTTCCACATATTTATGAATTACTATCATATAACATACTGTTTTTTCTGCATTACTATATTCAACTGGAAATTTATCATGATATGAATCTGTTAATATATCTATCGCCTCTTCAACATCTGATATTTCAGAATACTCCATCAATGTTTTTGCCATCATGATTTCCATATTTTGAAGAACCCGTGAACGAGCCATCTTAGGTAATAAAGAATTTAAGGCATCCTTATAACTTTTTTCTCATGAATTCCTTTAATTTGATTAATATAATCTCTCGTTTGATTGATTCCTGTTTTTTCATTCGATAAATGCGCATCTAACATCCGGTCAAACTCATTACGAGAAATACCCTTAAATTTTTTGATTTGTTCATAATCATTTGCATCAAATTCATAACAAGCTTTTTTCAGATACCGCATCGAACACCAACCGATATAAAGCATTAGGATTTACCGGCTCACTTCCTTTAACTTTTTCAAAAGTTGCCATAAGCTGTCCTTTAATTTCATTCTCAGGCTGTAATAAATTCATTGGCGTATAAAGATAATATGAGTTAGATAAATCCACATCCTTTGTTCCTAACTCTTTTTTTATAGCTTCTATAATTACTGATTTGTTGCTCTGACTCAAGCTATCAAGGCAATTTTCTCCCGGCTCACTAGAAAGTGCTTTAAATGGAGCATTACAAACAAGTACTGTTTTTACTGGAACAGTACTTATTGTATTTAACACAAACAGTTTTCCTAAAATAGACCCCTGTTCTCCCTCTTTTTACCTTCACTAAACTTTTAACCGTATATCTAGGTTGGCTCTCTTTGTGCGTCTTTATCTGGTAAAATTCAAACCCATTATCCAAATGTACTTCAATATCACACACTAAATCAAAAACAATTGTAAAATCATTTGCAGATTCCATAAGTTCAAGCATCCTGCTAATGCCCCACAATAGTTCTAATCGAAATCTATTTTTTGATCTGCTACCAGACAAATCACATGGTAATCCCATATAATATTCTATCTGATTCAAGAAATCACCTCCTTATGAAGCATCATTCACAAATAAGATACGCTTATTATACATTCTCTCCTCAAATAAAAAAAGTCATTTTTATTTTCAATTTCCTAAAATATGTTAAACCCTGTACGTTCTCATATAAATCAAATAAACAGTTGTTTTAACAGCCACTGATCCACTTTCCCCCTGTGAGCGTACAGCCGATTCCCTATCCTCACAGTAAAACCATTCCCCGGATCATGAAGCAATTCCCGGGCTTTTGTCTCTCCAATGCCCAGATAATCACAAAATTCCTTTATATTCAGTAATGCTGGTATAATTTCCTTTTCTTTTACTCTGTTCTTCAATTCTTCCTCCACCGTCTGTTTGAGAATGCCCTGCAACAAAATACTGCAACAAGGCTCATCAAACTCTCATTATCAAAATTATATGTTATTTTCCTGCTAGTATTTTTTAAATATTTATTGTTGTTTCTGTTGTTAAAGTATAGAAAAACCAGATAAATCAAGGCTTTTACCGGGCAATATCCCTGCAACACACTATGCACAAGACCCACAACAACAGCCTACTTGAAGGGCAGTTCCTCTTGATTTTCTACACTAATAAATCCATCAAATAATTTTTTCTGTGTAATACCTCCGCTGTTGTCCGACTTTGTTACAGAAATATCCCGTTCCCATCCACGCTGACGACCATACCCGGCAAATGTTCTTGGATTGGAAAAATATTTCCACCCAACAATACTCTGATTCATGATGTCGCATATTTCACGAAGTTCCCAATGCTGTGGATCGTTATATGGATGATCTAAAGCCTCTTTATACAATAACTTAGAGCAAACCGTATTTCCATTATATGCATCCAAAAATGCCTGTATCATTCCGGCTTTGGTATCTTCCGGCATGAAATTTTGCTGTCTGTCCTTGAGTATTTTCTGAATGCCCGATGGCAGTTTCAATTTCCATTGTCCCCTACGATAATTTCCATTGCCTCTGCCCATACCTGTTTGATATAGGCTCTTGATTCCGCCTCATCAACCAGAATATGTACCTCAGCTTCTTCCGTCTTGACAAGAACCGGTAAAAATCGTCTGTTTCCAGATCTGCCCAGAGGCAGAAAATCCATTGTATTGGAAGTACCACCAAACACGCATTGCCGTAGCCTGTCTGACGCAAACTTATCATACCTGATACGATAATTTTCCTTCTGTCTGCTCAGGAATGACTTTATTTCTTCAATACTTTTTGCATTTGCAGTTGCGATCATTTCTGACATCTCAATAATCCAATATCCCTGTAATTTTTCAAATACGCTGTCATCATCCAACTTGCGGAGATCATCTGAAAACCACTCATCCTTAATCGCCAGAAAACGGAAAAAGGTACTTTTCCCCGCACCTTGTCCGCCTACCAGACAAAGCATAACATCAAATTTGCATCCCGGATGAAATGCCCGGTGAATAGAACCCAGCAAAAATAATTTGAATATTTCATAATTGAACTCATCAATATCGGCTCCCAGGAAATGATGCAGACAATATCGGATACGTTCCTTTCCATCCCACACAAGTTCCTTGAGACATTCCCTGACCGGATGAAATGAATTTTCATGTGCCGCCAGTGTAACTGCATCTTCAATTTTCTTCTCACAGGTAAGCCCATAGTTACTTTCCATATATAAACGGATATATGCAAGATCCGTGTCGTTCAATGCACTTCCTTCCGGGCGCTGATACCATAATGGCTTCACGATATATGTTTTTACCGCCAGAAGATTATAAGCAAGTGCTCCTGTCAGATATGGATCATTCTGAAGCACGATCAGACAATTTCCAATCGTGCTTTTCACAGCTCCCTTTTCCGTCCGAAGCAGCATTTCCTTAACCTCGTTCACGCTCATGGGCTCTCTGTTTTCTTTCAGAGCCTCCTGTAATGCATTTCTCTCTGCGGTTGTTAAATTCTCTAATTCGTTCATGAATACTCTTTACCTTTCTTCCCTGATTTTGCACTAAAAAAGCTCTGTCACGAACATCACCATTTAATAGGGTATCCAGCAGATACTCCGTCTGGTCAATGTTGCTCAGAGCTTCGCAGAAGAGTGGATGCCATTCCTCATCCATACTCTTAGGTGCATATTTAATTTTCCATTCTTTTAATAGATGCAGATAATCCGACAGACCTTTAAAACAATAATTCTGCGCCTCACGAAATTCCTGTTCCAAAGTTTTCTTTGGTTTTATCGGCTTTTGCGGAGGCTTGTACTTTTCATATTTATATTCCAATCCAAAATCATCTGCTATTTTCATGGCAGCGTCTTTGGATGTCATACCAAAGTACTTACCAACAAAATCAATTACATCTCCTTTTTTTCCCCACATCCAAAGCAATAATATCTTTTATCAAGTTTCATACTGGGATGCTTGTCATCATGGAACGGACAACAAGCCATTCCATTTCGACCGATTTTCATACCATAATATTCTGCCACCTGTCTGGCGGTAACATTATCTTTAACAACACGGAATACATCCATCAACGCACCTCTCTTTCCGATTGCTTTTTCTGATTGTGATCGTCATTTTTCTGATCAGCCTTTTCTTTCATCTCAGCCAATCTCATTTTTATTGAGGAGCGTGCCACAGAAGCAATTTCTTTCTCATTTTTCTGCTTAATTGACGGAGATAACAGCTTCTGTGAAATGGCAACCGTGATTTCCTTTGATTTTTTGGAAAGCAGATCAACCAGACGATTCAATATATTTTTTGAGAAATTCTTCTGACCTGATGATAAAGATGAGTTTTTGCCGGTCAGTCTGTCTCTCATATTTTCTATGGTCGAAATATCTTCAAGAGTTGTTTCTGTCCTCACAGTATCTGTAACCACCTCACAGGCTCGTTCATATACCTTCTCAGCCACTTCCTGTGCCAGAATATCAATTTCATTCAGTTTTAATGTAAGTTCCTCTAATTTATTCTTTTCTCGATTTCCTTTTCTTGTCTGGCTATAATAAAATCATTTTTCTCCAAGTGTTTTTTTCCTGTCAATGGATTTTTCTCGATTATCACACCATATTTTTCTGCAATTTCAATATACAGACGCCTGATTTCTTCATCAAAACTTACTTTGCAATTATTGGTCTTGTTTTTCTTTTTATCCGGTTTGGGTGGATGGAAGCCTAGTGCTTCACAAGCTTTCTCCTGCTTTGGAAAGTTCATACCATAACCATCATCCGCAAAGAAAACATGACGTTCATGAATATGTGGTGTTGCTTCATCCATATGCAAAGCCCAATCAAGAATCTGCATATGTGATCCATATTTCTCCTGTATCACCTTAAACAATTCCGCTGCCACCTTAACAAAAACTGCCGGATCTTCGTAGCCATCTTTAGTTCCAAGCTGATAAATTGTCTCTTCTGGACAGGTACGTGAATCCTCCATAATCTGCCTGACATTTCTTATTCTTTCCGTATGTCTGGACTTCTCATGCCGCTCATTTTGTGCATCTATGGAATCTCCGAATTGTTTGTGATAATAAAGGTATTCAACTTCATCAAATAAATATTTTCTTTCCGGTCGCACTCCATTTTCATCCGCAAGGTTATATCCTTGCAGATAATCCCAGTAAACATTCCATTTGCTCCTGTCAGCATCAACATGCTCTGCATTTTCAAGATTAAATGACCGATCATTATGACCTGCCTTGAATACACCATTACTGTCTTTGCGACCATTTGTCCTCGTTGCCCTCACTTTTTTCTTTTCCATCTCAATTTTCTCCTTTTCCGGGCATAAAAAAAAGGAACCGATTTCTCGATTCCTTTTTTATGCATCTGATTTATTGTCTAATATCTTTTTAATGTGTATATTTCTAATTTCTCTAATTGTGGAATAAAATGTTTAGCCTTCTTGTAAACATCTGCTTGAAAGTTCTCCGTTATAACCGCATTTACATATGGTACGATACAACTAATTTGAATATCCATAACATCATTTGGCTTAATATGTTTACGTGTTTGATAAATACGAACAAATTGAGAAAATTCCATCATTCTCGAAGCTGGCAAATGAAGAATTTCAACACCTAATGGAACACTAATACCATAATTCATCAAATCTTTTATAATTGTATCTTTTTTCTTGTGTTCTATAAAATTTTTCATTTATCATATTTAATGGTAGATGTTGGGCTTTTAGCATCTTTTCTGTTCTATTTCTCCTATTTTCCCAATCCGTTGCTATTGAAGAAAATGTTTTTACCTCATTCTGAATATTTTCCATCAATGTTGTATCTTTAGCTATGTTTTCAAAAAAATTTTTTACAATTATAATTATCTTTTAATACCAACGGTGTAAAAGCATTTGCAATATGACCATCAATCACAAAACTCTTTCCTTCCAAATAGCATTCTACTTCTCTTTGAAAAATACTCTTTACAGGAAACATCACAAGACACGGAATTGTAGAGAAGAACTCAAGAAACTTCTCATATATATCCTGATATGGCATAAGCTCAATCACATTATAAATTGAAAAGCATGGTGCATATGCATCTGATGAGCATGCAAAAAATTTTTCCAAAAAACCTTTTCCTGACATATTAGTGTTTGTTACAATCTCTCTAATTGCATTTGTATCAAGCAGTATCAATTTATAATCGTTTGCTCCTATTAACATTCGCATTCCTTTCCTAACTTTAATAGCATAAAATCTTTAAACAATACATTTCTGAGCGAAGCGTGACAGATAATAACCCAATACGATGTGTCACAACACATCTATGGGCCAAGGCTGTCGCCCTGAACTGACTAAGGTGCTTCACCCTTAACCGGACACTCTCTGAGTATCTAAAGTTATTTTTTATACATATCTACGCATTTTCCCAATAAACCAAAATACTTTTGATATCTCTGTTAATAAGTTCCTTATACGATACTATTTTGTTACTACTCAATCTTAATAGATTCTGTAATTCTATTGCTGCAGCTGATGTTGCATCCTCACTAAAAGCTTTATCGTATGCCGTTCGTATTTTTTCAATAATATTACTCTTTACATTGTCAAAAACAACTAAAGTAACATTATTGTTTATAATAATTTCCTTTACTTTCTCAATGCTAAAATCGTTCACGTCCTTCTGAGTAACCAAGCCACATCCAGTGGCCGTTGCAAGATATCTTTTGATTCTTGCATCTGTAGATTTTCCGGTTGTTAATCGAAATCTATCCTTCAATGTGGTTTGACACTCTATATTAATAACCTGATCCGGCATCGTACTATAGGCTTCAAGACTTGGAATGACAAAATCCATTATGGTTCCGCCATCCTCTCTCTGTTGTTGTTGGCTATTTGGAATATCACATTTTTCAAAAATAGTTTGTAATTGATTTTGCAATGTATTTCCTACTCTACATTTAGCTGACTGTTTCTGGGAAAACGAGACAACATCCATAATCGGACCAACTGTTTCTGAAATCTCGCTAATAAAATACCCCATATCAACACGATCTTGTCTACACTCATTAAAAAGTCTTTCCAAACGTTCAAGATTCGCACTGGTTTCTGGATATCGCTGATCTTTTCTCTTATATATTTCTTTAAAATAATACGGTAAAGCAGAAGATAAAATACTGCTATTTTTTCTCTGCGAATATCTCTGTCTCTGCCTCAAACAGCCCCTTTAGAATATCATCTGTATGTTCAAGAGCATATTCCTTTGTAATCTCTACTCCCAAAGTCGTTTGATATCTTTCAAAGGCTAGTTCCGCCATCTCTTTAGATGACGGCAAAAAATAATTTCTGACTTTTTAAGATAGCCAGAATTTCCACCTACCTCATCTTTAATTGCCATATATCCACCCCTTTCTGTACTTTATACATTATATTGTACTCTTGAACAGCAAAAAAGGGAAGTCCATTTCTGCTTCCCTTAGCACTATAATACTTTCATAATTTCTTCTGCGATTGCCTTTGCCAATAATGGAGGCACTGCATTTCCTACTTGAGTATATTGAGGAACTTCAACTCTTCTCCGCAAGCCTCCTGTTGTTCGCTTCCCCATAAACTCAAAAGAATCATCAAATGACTGACATCTGGCCATTTCTCGAACACTAAAAGTCCTTGCCTCCCATGGGCTAATATAATCATCAGCTATACTAACAACTGTTGCCGATGGTTGTGTGGGATCAAATCTCTGCCTGATATTTTTCTTTGTAAGCAATACCTCTACTTCAGCAACTGTTGCCTTTTTTGCTTTTTTTATACAATGCAATTACTTCATCTGGTGTCTTCTCAAGTTTTTCACAACACATTTCAATAAGTGCTGGTTTGTCAGAAATATCTATTCCTAATTCCATAACTCTCTTTTTCAACATAGAACCACTCTCACCCGGCAAGAACAAACTAAATCTCTCCGTCACCAAATCTGAACTTCCCGGCAACTCATTATTCATAACTTTCTTTGGAGCCGGAATTGGTTTCCCATCAATTCCCGGTGTTCTTCCATTTTACTATCAATTTGAAACTGTCTTAATTGCTTATTATTTTTTTCCCTTATTTTAGAATCCGTAATCAAATCACCAATGGCATCCAATAAATTGAGATAATTTTCTGGTTTAACCGTTGGTTTTGGATATTCCGGTGGTGTCATATCGTCCCGATAACCAATGAAAATAATACGATTTCTTCTCTGTGGTACACCAAAATCTGCTGCATTAAGAATCCGTGGTTTAAGGGTATGATAACCAATTCTAGACAATTCTGCTGTCAACAAATCTGGTGTTACAGAACCATCTGGATAAACAGGTCCCTCTTCCTCAGGTAAATCTAACCCTTTGTATCCAATAAACTGCATATCTACAAATCCTTCTACATTTTCTAATACAATGTATTTAGGACGTACCTCATTGATAACCCTCACATACTCACCAAACAACATATTTCTTGGATCAGATTTATCTCGTCTACCTGCTCTCGAAAATCCCTGACAACTTGGACCACCTATCATTAAATCAATATCAGGTATTTCTTTTCCTTCAAATATTTCAAGATTAGCAATATGTCTTCTGATATCCTCTCCGGTAAGATTTCGTATATCAGCTCTTTCAAACCATGTGTTTTCCCCTTGTATTAATCCGAGTTGCTCATGGCGATGCCGATACGTCACTTCAACCATATCGCTTATATCTGAACTAAAAGGATATGAAAACCGGCTTGTATTAACCCTTCTGAACAGCCTCCGGCTCCACAGAACAAATCTACAGCATATGGCACTACCAACCACCTCCAAACAAATCATACCATAAACTTTTTTTTAAAAGTCCAGGAAATTTATATAAGAAATCATAACACAGACTCATCCAAAAGTCCAGGACTAATTAATACTATCATAGGTTCTACTTAAAATCCATGGGGATAAAATAATTCGCACAATCATAATATTCATTACACCTTTTTTATGCGCAAAAAAGAGCAACCGAATTATCTCGATCACTCTCTGTTCATTACTTCCATGATAATAATATCATAGCTTCCTTTTCAAAAAAAAGTCTCAATACCGTAGCCAAACCGTAGTCATTCCGTATATATTTGTAACTTTTTGTAAGTCGTTTTTCTTGCCACAATAATAATATCAACTCTTATTCATAAAAAAGAAAGATACGTGTGGTTAGTTCTTTGTTAGCCCATGGTTAGTCTTTTGTTAGTTCCTCATTATAATTCAAACAGAACACACCGTTTTCCCCATAAGCTTACCACTCGTTACATTTCAGGTGCTTACCACTCAGACTTACCACTTTTCTTACTACTTTGAATCACGGTTTTGTGATATTTTGCGATACTTTACGAGGTTTTCTCTGTAAACATCAAATACCTTCCATCCCTTATAAATCAAGCATTTTCTCCACTTTCTGTCATCTACTTTTCATCAACGACCTGGAAAATGAAAAATTTAAGATAATACGACTCCGGTACATTAGCTGAGTTGGCCCACAATATCGGATGATCCGGTCCCTGTGTGCGAAACTCCACCTGGCGCAGCCTCTTGTGAGTTGCCTTTGCCGCTTCCTTGACCGTTTTTGCAAGCAGCTCCTGCGTCATGAAATGAGAGCATGAGCAGGTAGCCAGAAATCCACCATCCTTAACAAGCTTAAGTCCCTTCATGTTAATCTCGCGGTAGCCCTTTATCGCATTTTTGGTAGCCTCACGCGACTTTGTAAATGCCGGAGGATCCAGAATGACTACGTCATATTTTTCACCGTCTGCAGCGAGCCGTGGCAGCTCATCCAGCACATTTGCAACGCGAAACTTCACTGTGTCTGAGAGATTATTTCTCTTCGCATTTTCTGTAGCCTGCTTAACCGCATACTCTGATATATCAAGTCCTGTGACCTCACTTGCCCCCGCAATTCCTGCATTGAGGGCAAATGTGCCCATGTGCGTGAAGCAGTCGAGCACTCTTTTTGCCCCTTGCAGATGCGCTGCATAGCAAGCCTGTTATACTTCTGGTCTAAGAAGAAGCCTGTTTTCTGTCCATTTTCCACATCGACCATATAGTGAACTGCGTTTTCTACTATCTCCACATTTGTGTCAAACTCAGCTCCTATAAAGCCTTTTACCTTAGGAAGACCTTCTTTTCTGCGCTCATTTGCATCACTGCGCTCATATACTCCACGAATATTTATTCCGTCCGCCGCCAGCACTTCCTTTAACAGTTCAACGATTTTCACCTTAAACTGCTCCATTCCAAGTGCAAGACACTCCACCACAAGCACATCTGCGTATTTGTCCACTGTAATACCCGGCAGGAAATCAGCCTCGCCAAATATCACACGACAGCAGTTTAAATCAGGTCTGCAGTTTAAATCAGGCACATTATCATTGCCTCCTGTCATCACCTGCTTGCGATAATCCCAGGCATTTTGCACTCTCATCCTGAGGAAATTGTCATCAATCAGCTGGTCTGCTTTTCTTGTCATCATTCTGATACGGATTTTGAATTCTGGTTTATGAAGCCGCGCCCCATCGGATATCCGTCGAAATCGTGCACCACAACAATGTCTCCGTTCGTAAATGTGCCTGTGATTGTGTCTATTTCATTGTCAAAAATCCATGCGCCGCCTGCTCTTTATAGTGCGTCCTTCACCTTTTTTTCAGTGTTACAATTGTATGATTTTCCATATTTGTTCCTCTTCTAAATTACTTCATTATTCCTTGCTAAAATCTGATTATATAGTTTATCTGAAATTCTATAGCCTTTAGAAATAAGTTTATCTGTCGACATTCCATTTCAATTATATGAAATCCCGGCAATATTTACAATACACAAATATTTCTGCAAAACATTCCGATATATAAAAGTCTCTACCGGCATTTACCAACTTGTAAAATCTTCTCTAAAGTGATAATATAGAGATTATAGGGTTTGTTATTTTTTTAACGTAGCATTTTGCTACTATCATTTTAGGTATCTAAGGAGGATTTTATGAGCTTTTTAGAAGAGTACAAAGCAGAAACTTGTCTCAGCAGATGAGGCAGTAAAGATTGTCAAATCAGGCGACTGGGTTGACTACGGCTGGTGCACAGGCACACCTGATGCCCTCGACAAGGCACTTGCCAGAAGAACAGATGAACTTAAGGATGTCAATGTACGTGGTGGTATTTTGCTTAAGCCACTTGCCATTTTCGAGCGTGAGGATGCCGGCGAGCACTTCACATGGAACTCATGGCACATGGGCGGTTATGAGAGAAAGCTTATCAAGAGAGGCTGTTCTTTCTACTCACCAATCCGTTACTCAGAGCTTCCTCGTTATTACAGAGATTCAACAACACCTGACGATGTCGCTATGTTCCAGGTTGCACCGATGGATTCACACGGTTACTTCAACTTTGGTCCTAACGCATATCACCTCGGTGCTGTATGCGAGACTTCAAAGAAAATCATCGTTGAGGTCAATGAAAACATGACTCGCTGTCACGGCGGTTCAGAGGCCAATGTACATATTTCACAGGTTTCTTACATTGTTGAGGGTGACAACCCTGCAATCGGAGAGCTTGGTGCCGGTGGTCCTGCAACAGATGTAGACAAGAAGGTTGCAGAGCTTATCGTTGACCAGATTCCAAACGGTGCCTGTCTCCAGCTCGGTATCGGCGGAATGCCAAACGCAGTAGGCTCACTCATCGCTGAGTCAGACCTCAAGGATCTCGGTGTCCACACAGAGATGTATGTTGACGCATTCGTTGACATCGCAAAGGCCGGAAAAATCACAGGAGCAAAGAAAAACATCGACCGTTATCGTCAGGCTTACGGCTTCGGTGCCGGAACCAAGAAGATGTACGATTACCTCGATGAGAATCCTGAGCTCATGAGTGCCCCGGTAAGCTACACAAATGATATCAAGAATATTGCCGCACTTGACAATTTCATCTCAATCAATAACTGTGTAGACCTTGACCTCTTTGGACAGATCAGCTCAGAGAGCTCAGGCACAAAAGCACATCAGTGGTGCCGGCGGACAGCTTGATTTCGTTCTCGGTGCTTACATGTCAAATGGTGGAAAGAGCTTTATCTGCTGCTCTTCAACTTTCACCGACAAGCAGGGCGTAGTTCACTCACGTATCCGTCCTACTCTTGTAGAGGGTTCTGTCGTTACTGACACAAGAGCCAACACTCACTATATCGTTACAGAGTATGGTATGGTAAATGTAAAGGGTCTTTCTACATGGCAGAAGGCTGAGGCAATCATCTCTGTTGCTCATCCTGATTTCCGTGATGAGCTCATCAAAGAGGCTGAGAAGATGCACATTTGGAGAAGATCTAACAAATAATTATCTTTGTATATGATTTTTTACAATAAAAGCGGTTTCAGGACGCAATGTCCTGAAACCGCTTTTGTGTTCTTAATCCGTCCCACAAACTATATTTTCAAAAAGTTAAAGCACCTCTTTTAGCACTTCCTCAATCTCGCTCTTTGCTGCCTTGACAGAGCCCTGCACCATAACCGGCTTACCGCCGCCTCTGGCACCCAGCTTATTCCTAAGTGCTGCGGCAACTGTATTGCAGTCTGCATTCTTGCTTCCGATAATAAAGCTATAGCCCGCCTCATCATTTCCTGTAAAAAATGCACTAAAGCCACTATATTTCTCCACAAGGCCATTGACGCAATTTCTTGCTGTATTCGTATCAATGCCGTCCTCAAACAATACTGCATTGTCCGTATCAGTAGGAAGCTCTGCTACCTTATAATCCAAAAGCGCTGACTTTGCAGTGCCAAGCTCTGACTTAAGTGACTGGTTTACTGCCTTAAGCTTTGTGACGTTATCCACAATAGCCTCCTGATTTGTGGTAAATATCCCCATTAGCTCTGAGATAATGTCGCACTTTTGTCTGAAAGCCTCCAGTGCCCTGAAACCACAAAGGATGCTGATTCTGACGCCTCCTTTATAATTCTGATAATTCATAACCTTAAGCATACCAATCTCGCCGGTGCGCTTTCACATGCGGCGCACAGCATGCACACACGTCATACCCCGGCACTGTCACTATTCTGACCTGTCCTTCAATCTCGATTTTGCTTCTGTACTCCAGCTGCGCAAGCTCATCCCTTGACGGATATGTCACCTCTATCGGAATATTTTTTGAAATGGCTACATTTACCTCATCCTCCACCTCTGCTATATCCTCCGGTGAAATCACTCCACTGAAATCCATTGTCACTATTGAATCACTCAGATGAAAGCCCACATTCTCAAATCCAAATCTGCGGTGGACAATTCCCGAAAAAATGTGCTCTCCACTGTGTTGCTGCATATTATAAAAACGATGCTGCCAGTCTATTTTGCCATGTACGTGGACGCCTGCTGCAAGCTCCACTTTCTCCGGCTCAAATTCATTGCCGGTGATTTGCTTACCAGTTTCCTTTTCTGCCTCGCAGCAATCACCTGCGGAAATATCCACCGTATGAGTAATGACTCCATTCTTAATCTGCAAATCAACGACCCTAAAGCCTCCAAGTATTCCCATGTCCGGGCTCTGTCCGCCCTCCTCCGGGAAAAATAAAGTCTGATTTAATATTATATCAAACTGCTTATCATCAGCCTTGTTCGGCTCGCAGGATATAATATCTGCCTCAAACTCCGTGGCATATGCATCCCTGTCGTATAGTTTAATTGTTTCTGTCATACTCATACTGCTTATTCCTCTCGCTCTATATTCTTATGCATCATAGCTATGTCCTATTATAGCGCATTCATAATTCATATGAAACCCCTAAATCTGGTTTCCCACAATCCTGTAGTATGCTCTCGAAGTAATCTTGAAAACAATATAGTATATAGCCACAAACACCAAAAACGTAGCAGACATGCAGATTGCAATTAACTTAATATCCGTAAGATTGAACATGACAAGCAGTCTGCGAAGCAGAGGAAATGCTGCTGCAAGATGACACGCTGCAAGGATAATCGGCAGGAAAAATACCATACGCACCTGTGAAGTAATGGATTTCTTCACCTCGTCATTGCTCATGCCCACCTTCTCCATAATCTCATAGCGTGCTTTGTCATCATAGCCCTCTGAAATCTGCTTATAGAAAATAATCATCACAGTAACCATAAGAAACATCGTTCCAAGGAATATTCCGATAAAGAACAGTCCACCATACAATACATAAATCTGTTCTCTGTTTGCATCACGACTTTCCTCATAGAAGCCTGACACATCTGATTTTACACTATTTTCCTCAAAATGCTTATCCAGAGCCTTTGCCACAGCAAGCTTATCCTCACTGCTGCCATACAGATTATAATCAATTTCATTGTTGAGCATAGTCGGCACACTATCCCCTCCCAGCGAGCTGTTCAGGTTAAATATCTCTGCAAGTGTTGCCTTGCTGTCTACCACTACATAGTACACACCACTATACATAGAGGACATATAGCTGTCTTTACTTACAGTAGTTTTTTCTGCCGCAGCTACTTTAAATTCTTTGCCCAACAGATTAATTATATCGCCATTAAACTTTTCCGTTCCATAAACAGCCACCGAACCGGTATCAAGCTGTGGGATTTTTTTATTCAGCCTCTCTTTAAAGCCGGTCTCCATCTCATCAATTTCATCTCCTGTGACAAAATACAACAGGGAAATATCGTTATCGAAACTTAACACCGGCTTAAACTCTGTTCCCTCTCTAAACACTGTCCAGCTAAAATAAGTGTAGCTTTTGCTGTCTTTAACATTACAAGCAGAGTCAGCTATTATTTTATCCGAATCTGCAGCAGCTTCTTTAAGTGCATCATCCAGATTCACATCATCCGGCACTTCCTTATACCAGCTATATACACTGATATCCGAAGGATATCTCTGCTTAAGTTCTCCCTCCATGCCCGCATACATACTCACGGTTGTGGAAACAACAACCAGCACCATTGTGGAAAGCACGCATATACTCGCTAGTCCGCCCGCATTCTGCTTCATTCTGTAAATCATTCCTGAAACCGCCGCAAAGTGCTTTTTATTATAGTAAAACTTCTTGTTTTTCCTGAGTGCCTTAAGTATCACAATGCTTCCTGAAATAAATAAAAGATACGTTCCGATGATGACAAGAACACTGCGACAAAGAACAGTGAAAGCACCTGAAGAGGGCTCTTTGTGGTAATCGCAATATAATATCCCCCGGCAAGACAGCCTAGTCCGATTATAGCGATAAGCCATTTGCTCTTTGGCTCTTTCTCACCGACATTGCCCCCGCGAAGCAGCTCTATCGGATTAGTAAGCTTCACCTGCATCAGGTTATAGATGAGAGTAAGAAAATACAGCACTCCAAAAATAAGTATTGTATTTACGACAGCGCTAGTAGATACAGCGAAATTAATCTGTGCTTTAATATTTATAATTCTATAAAGAAACATAATCAACAGCTTAGAAAATAAAATCCCGGCTATGATTCCAGATACTATTGCTGCGAGTGCTACGGTAAGTGTCTCAATTATCAAAACTCTCGCGATATGACGTTTTTCCATGCCAAGAATATTGTATATTCCTACCTCTTTCTTGCGCCTTTTGATTATAAAGCTGTTTGTATAAAACAGAAATATATATGAAAAAAATCGCTATTATTCCGCATCCAAGCCCCATTATCGACGCCAGTGCATCCGCGCCCGGCACCTTGCCAAGTCCCTTTGAGTTGTTTAAAAACATCATCACATAAAACATGGCTATCATGACCATTCCCGATATAATGTAAGGCATATAGAGAGTCTTATTATTTTTTATATTTGTAAATGCCAGCCTGCTATATATTTTATTCATGCTTCTCACCACCTGTCGTAATCAGCATAAGTGCATCCTGAATCTTCACATAGAGCTCGTCATTTGTAAGATTGCCACGGTAAATCTGATGAAACACCTTATCCTGTTGAACAGCCTAAGCAGACTGTCTGTTGCCTTTGAATCCAGTGCTCCTGTTGGCTCATCAGCCAAAATTAATTCGGGATTTGTTATTATCGCACGTGCCACTGCTGCTCTTTGCTTCTGTCCACCAGATACCTCGTATGGATATTTATTAAGCAGCTTTTCAATTCCAAGCAGCGAAGCTATAGGTGCAAGCCTTTTTTCCATATCCCTATAATCCACACCTGACAGCACAAGCGGTAAAAAGATATTGTCCTTCAGTGAAAAATTGTCAAGCAGATTAAAATCCTGAAATACGAAGCCCAGATGCTCACGTCTGAATGCAGATATCTCCTTTTCCTTCAATGAGACAAGGTTCTTTCCATTTAAGAGTACCTCTCCCGCTGTCGGCTTATCAAGTGCCGCGAGAATATTTAAAAGTGTCGTCTTTCCTGAGCCGGACTCTCCCATGATTGCCACATACTCACCTTCCTCTACAGAGAAATTGATGTTTTTTAATGCCTGTACCTGATTGCCGCCAAATCTGGTGGTATATATTTTTTGAGGTTACTTACTTCTAAGATTGCCATTTCAATGCTCCTTTACGATGATTTCAAAATATTATTTAAACTTCTATTTTTGTTACATTTATTTTAAATATGACGTCATAATCGGCTTCATTTCAACTTACATTGTTGCTGCTTCATGTGATTATAATAACAAAATGAGCGCCGGAATACACACAGGCTATTGACACATTTTACCCTATCGAATCACATCTCTAAGCAGCTTTGTCTTTTCCTCCGGTATATTTTTCGAAATAAAACCTCGCTACCGTCTTGCCACGGCATATTTTCTGCCTCATCAAAGCTGCAGAAAAAATTTTCTGATGGCAAAAGCGCCGCTAACCTATTAAGTGTCTCATATACATTGAGATGGATCATCTGCCTGGCTGTCGCAAACAAAAGCACCTCTATGATTGTGCCCGGCTTATGAGTACAGAGCATTTTCACAAACTCCACGCCGATTGCAAGCGACATGATATATTCCATGTAATACTCAGTTTAATTTTATCATGCCATATATCAAAAAAGCACTGCCCTATAAGCTTTATAATAAGCACCACTATCACAAACACCAGTACTGCCGACAGAAAAAGTTCCACGTAGGCTGCTACATTTTTCATTGTTTTTCTTAGGAATTGCTTCATTATCATTTATTCCTCTCTTTTTTTAGTTACCGGCAATAATCTTTTTTTATTGCAGTAATTTATTTTATGCGGGTATATATTTTGCCAGAATACTTTCATGGCAATTAGGGTCTAAATAAATTTGATACCAGGCTCCGGCAACTATTTGATGAATCCTACCTGCTTGCAGATTTCCTCTGTTGCTGCATCTTTTTTCTTGTTGAACTCAACTTTCTGCTGCTCGAACCAGTTGTTACCCTCTGCATCTATAGATACGATAAGTGGGCCAAACTCTTTCACACGGCAGTTCCAGAGTGTCTCAGGCATTCCGAGATCTCTCCACTCTGCGCGGACGATTTCCTCAACCTCTGTTGCGGCTACTACTGCATTTCCTGCCGGGAATACGCAGTGAATGGCACCGAACTCTTTACATGCGCGCTCGGTATTCTCTTTCATACCACCTTTTCCGATGATGACACGTACGCCGGTCTCTTTTACGAACTCGTACTCGAATTTTTCCATACGCATACTTGTTGTCGGTCCAACAGATACCATCTCAAATTTGTCATTCTCGAGTGGACGGATGATCGGTCCTGCATGGAAAATCGCATTATTTCTTACATCTACCGGAATTTCTCTTCCTTCTTCTACGACACGGCGGTGTGCTACATCACGGCATGTTGTCATGCTTCCGTTTAAATAAATGATATCGCCTATTTTGATTCCTTCTAAATCCTCTGCTGAAACTGGTGTTGTTAAAATTGTTTTTCCATTAATTCTCTCTACCATTATAATTCCACCCCCGAATGTGTTGTGATTGTATAATTAAGATCTTTATCAAAAATAATGTGTCCTCTTCTGTGGCTCCAGCATCCGACATTGACTGCGACACCAATTGTGGATGGATGACGGGCTGTGTTCTCGATATTTACACCCATTACTGAGTATTTTCCGCCCATTCCCTGCGGTCCAAGGCCGATAGCATTGATACCATCCTCAAGAAGTTTTTCCATCTTTGCGGCTCTCTCGTTCTCATTGTGAGATCCGATTGGACGCATGAGTGCTTTCTTTGATAAAAAAGTGCTGCTGTCTCAACAGATGTTGCTACACCTACACCTACCAGGAGAGGTGGGCATGCATTTAAACCATAAGTAGTCATAACATCCATTACGAATTTTGTAACTCCTTCATAGCCCTCTCCAGGCATAAGTACCATTGCTTTTCCTGGAAGAGTACATCCGCCGCCTGCCATGTATGTATAGATTTCACATTTGTCACTGTTTGGTACAATATCCCAGAATACAGTAGGTGTTCCTTTACCAACGTTCTTACCTGTGTTGTACTCATCAAATGTCTCAACACTGTTGTGACGAAGAGGAACCCAGAACTGAAGTACTCCTGTATCCTGGCAGCTTGGGCGGTTAAGTTTTACCGCAAGCTCCTGATTTCTAAACATTGTATCATAGATTGTTTTTGAAAGAGGACTGTCCTCTTTGTCACGGAGTTCTGTCAGTTTTGCAATGACATCATCTGGTAATTTTTTTGCTATATGAGCGATGAAATTTGCCATATAGTTGGTAAGCTGTTCTACCTGTTTTTCGTTTGACATAGTTTTTCCTCCTAATATAAATCTTATAAATAATTAAATATTAATTTATTGTTTACCCACTCCCATCCGTTCTTATGGGAAGAACGGATAGAAAATCGGCAGTAAGACCATACTTACAATGGTCGCCACTACTATAAGCGGAATACCGGCCTTTGCATAATCCTTGAAGGTGTATCCTCCGGCTGTAATGACCATTGTGTTGGCAGGCATACCGATAGGTGTGGCGTATGCACATGAACCACCGATAACACATGCCATAAGTACTGCACTCGGGTTGGAACCAAAAGTGCTGTTGTGGCGGTATTTGACATAAAGTTCGTAAGTACACAGCAAAGCATGAACACTACGAATGTGAGAACATATGGTGATGGATTTTTGCCAAGTATACCGATAACCGCTGTTGCGATTTCTTCGCCTGCCCCGGTCTCCTGAAGCGCCGCTGCAAGTGATAGTGTTCCACCAAATAAGAAAATGGTTTTCAAATCTATTGATTTAAGTGCGTTTTTCTCACTGATAACGCCGGTAATTATAAGGGCAAGTGCTCCTACACAGCCGATAACACAAAGCTTGATGCCAATCTTGTCCTCGAAAATCATTCCCAAAAGTGTAAGGATTAAGATAATCAATGACATCATCTGTTTCCATTTAGGCACATTTGAAAAATCCTTCTGCTCATCATATGGGCTTTCCGTACTGCCCTGCTTTTCAGGCAGGAATTTGTATCCTATAAATGCAAAGTAAATACCTGCTATAAGTATCGGAAATCCTACCTTTGCATACTCGAAAAATCCAAAGCTAAGTCCCATCTCTCCCATGGCTGCTTGTGGTATGAGATTTCCAGGTGCACCGATGAGAGATAAGTTTCCACCCATGGCTGCTGCTGCAAAAAAACAAGTGGCATAAGAAGTCTCGATCTCGAGTATCCTGACTTTGCTGCAATTCCGATAACTACCGGAATTAAAACTGCTGCTGTTCCTGTGTTGGAAAGCACACCGCTCATCAGTCCTACAATAACCATTATCGCTATAATAAGCTGTCTCTCTGTCTTGGCGAAGTGTGTTACCACTCCGCCAATCTTATTTGCCATACCTGTTTCAAACAATGCTCCCCCGACAATAAACATCGCTACGAAAAGAATTACATTGCTATCAGTAAATCCTGAAAAAGCTGTTTTCCAATCCAGTACTCCTGTGATAACAAGACCGACACAGATGATCATGGATGTTACCCCAAGTGGAATCTTTTCCCACACAAACATTACAATGGCAAACAATAAAAATAATAACGTTATTGTTGCTGGACTCATATCATTTTTCCTCCTCCGTATAATATTTGATATTTGATATTGTATCCAATTTCTGAGTTTAAGATATAACAAAAAGCCGAAATCGTCAATACCTCTTTTGACAATTTCGGCAATTTATATATATTCCACCTATTCAATTTGTGCATCTATTACAAGTAATGTGTTAAATTAGTAACTTACATCTACACATAATATGTCAGCATGTCATCACAGCTACTCATGATATGCTCATACATCCTCCGCTGTGCAAGCTGCACATCATGAGCCTTGATTGCTTCGTATATAGCCTCATGCTCCTTTATAGAAATGCCCGCATATTCCTCCTCTGTGACCATGCTGCCCATTGAAAGTCCGTTCCATAGTTCTGCGATCATATTTTCCATCTTTTTGTTGCCAGATGCTGCCCAGATTTCACTATGAAACTCACGGTTTAAATCCGCATATCTGCTATAATCTCCGGAAGCGGTCATCTCCCTTGCATCCAGGTATGACTGCTCTATCTTGCTGATATCGATATCAGGTGAAGCAGCAAAACCTGCACATGCGCTCTCGAGTATGCCTCTAAGCTGATAGTGCTCCCTTATGTACGTCTCTGTAATTCCAAGTACTATTGCTCCCTTATTCGGTCTTAGCTTGATAAGTCCGTCATGCGCTAATATCTGAAAAGCCTCACGCACGGGAGTTATAGATACATTAAGCTGCTGCGCTACACTTTCCAGTGTAAGATTTTCTCCCTCTTTTAGCTGTTTTGACAAAATTGCCTTGCGCAGCTCCGATGCTACACGCTCCTTCGCTGACGGAATCTTTATCGGTTTAAGTCCTATCATAATTACTTTTTTCCTCTTGTTATCTTTTTAATTTTATATGCTTCCGAATCATCTGTCATTATTCAGTATAAAATAAGTCACCAATTACCTGCTGCTTTCTTCCCTCTCGCTATAACAGCCTCACAAAGACTTCCAAAATATTCTCCCAAAAGTTCTCTGACAATATTTATATCCTTATCCGAATATGCCTCTGCTATTTTCGATAACAGCTCAAGTCTTCGCGCATTTTCCCTGCCTGCTGCCGTCTCTTCAACCGCAAACCTGATATAGCACCAAAGACCATTTTCAAGAGAATGTGTAAAATACTCGTTATGACTATTGGATATAATTGTCTCATGAAACTGCAGCTCTGCAGACAATTTTTTCATTTATAGCAGATGGCTCATGTACGCAATTGGGCTGCTCACTGTTATCACTGACCGCTTTATCCCACAAACATATACCAGACTGCAGCATGCCCTTTAACAGTTTTATCTCCACATCTGAAAGCAACTCATAGAGTTCCGTTATCACCTCGTCCGAAAAATCAGCAACCACCACATGCCTTGTTGCCAGTCTCTTTGCCAATCCCTGAGACTCAAGTATCTGCAATGCCTCCCTGATTGGTATTCTCGAATAACCGAGACTATCCGCAAGCTCTTCCTGTCGCAATGGCACTCCTGATGACATACGTCCTGATAAAATTTCATTCTGAATAGCTTCCGCTATATAATCGCATACTCTTTTATTTCTCATAATGTATTATTATATCTGATTTTGGATACAATTTCCAGTCAAACTTATTACACCGATTTATCCTAATCCCTCGTATCTGCATAATCCAGATCAAACCCTATCCACACCTTAGTTCCTTTTCCAATCTCTGACTCCATGCGGATTGTATGCCCCAGCTTGTCTGCCATCTGCCTGCACAGATAAAGCCCAATTCCCGTAGCCTTCTTATCGGCATGACCATTGTAGCCTGTGTAGCCCTTTTCAAAAACGCGTGGCAGATCCTCAGCTTTGATTCCTATTCCGGTATCCTTTATTGTAATAAAAAACCGGTCTTTTTCCTCTGCAGTTTGTATCTGTTCCAGCATAAATGCAAGCCATTTTCCGTCAGTATATACCTCCTGCCCGGTTCCTGAATAATTTATCCCAATATGCCTTCGTATCATAATTTTTGCATATTTTTTAATCGTATCACGTATGACACCATCCACACTGACTTTTTCAAGCACAAAATCATTTTCTGTGCTGCTCACACGCTGATACTGCAAAGCCATACTGACATATTCCTCTACGCGGAACAATTCGTCCTCAAACGAGTCCATGTTATCTGACAGCTCTGTGAGTACAGACTGTTGTTTCAAAGCAGCATTTAATCCGGCAGCACCGATATTCCCACCGGTCATATCGCCTATATGGCACTGACTCTGTTCATCATCACATATAAGCTGCCCAAGCTCCTCCCGCTCTGCCTCAAGCAGTAGTTTCATAGCCGATATCGGGGTCTTTATCTGGTGCACCCACATTGAGTAATAATCTCTCATCTGTGATTGTCTGATTGCAGCACTGCTTTCTGACTCACTTCTTGCAATACTTTGATTTTCCAGCAGCCGGTGATAAAGTATCTCCACATCATCTGTTGCTTCCGGAAGCTGTGCCTGTTCCTCAACCGGACGCTTTAAAGCATTGCTTAGAGCTTTTTACCTTGCTGCTATATCTGAAAAATCCAACCAAAACTGTTATCAGAAGAAGTATTGCATCAAGCACTGCCGCATACACCAGATCCTGTTTGCGCGCACCAATCAGGTACATGTAAAGCAAATGGATACAGGTCATTGTGACTATCATCAAAATCCATATATAGTTTTGTTTTATAAAATTTGTCAGATGCGGTTTGTTTTGTATTTTTGCCATGACCTCTCACCCCAGCCTGTACCCAAGCCCCTTTTTGTGACAATAAAGCTCTCAAGCCCTATAGAATCCAGCTTTTTACGCAGCCTGTTGACATTCACCGAAAGTGTATTCTCGTCCACATACGCATCACTCTCCCACAGCTTTTCCATTAGAAGGCTGCGTGATACAATCCTTTCTTTGTTGTCAAAAAGTGTCTGCAATATTTTGAGCTCATTCTTTGTAAGCTCGAGCCTTTTTGTCATCATAGGTTATGGTGGCATCAGATATATTAAGCATGGCGCCATTATGCTCCAAAACACTGTTGTTTGCGCCAAAATCATAGCAGCGCCTGATGATAGCCTGTATCTTTACGGTCAGCACATCGAGGTCAAACGGCTTTGCTATAAAGTCGTCTGCCCCCATACTGACTGCCATCACTATATTCATATTATCAGCAGCGGATGACAGGAAAACCACAGGAACCTTTGATACCCTTCTGATTTCCGTACACCAGTGATACCCATTGTAAAACGGCAGACCGATATCCATAAGCACAAGATGCGGATCAAATGATGCAAATTCTGACATTACAGCATCAAATTTCTGCACCACATGCACATCATAATCCCATTTTTCCAAATGTCTTCTGACAAGCTTTGCTATGGTCTCGTCATCCTCAACCAAAAATATTCTATACATTATTTTCCGCTTTCTTCCATGATAATCTCAGCCGCATCGATGATGAGCTGTGATGCCTTCATACGAAGTAAATCCGGCTTGAGCTGTGCCTTTGGAATCACCTGCTTTACAACGTCAACAGGCTGACCATACTTCTGTGAAATAAGCTCATACTGCTCATCCATCTCCTCGTCAGATACAGTGATATTTTCCACTCTGATGATTTCATCGAGAACAGCCTCAAGCTTTACCTGCTTCTGTGCAACCGGCTTGAGTTCATCCTTTAAGCTATCCATAGTCTTGCCTGTCATCTGAAGATACTGCTCCATAGCCACACCCTGCTGTGCAAATGATGCTGCCATCTGCTGAAGCTGCATATTTACCGCTGTCTCTACTGCCTGTGGTGAAACAAGGCATGAGCTGCTTTCAAGAATCTGGTCATAGAGCTTTTCTCTTGCCGCATCAGCCTTTCTTGCCTCTACCTGGTACTCAAGATACTCGTTGATACTGCTCAGGGAATGAGAGATTGATGTCTCTGTCCTCACCGATTTCCATGCCTACAAGCTGCTCCTCAAAGCCCGGGATAAAAGAGCCTGAACCGATTCCCAGAGGATATTTCTCAGCCTTTCCACCCTCAAACGCAACTCCGTCCTTAAAGCCCTCGTAGTCGATTACTGCCGTGTCGCCCATCGCTAACGGGCCTGTTTTCTGCTCTCTGACAGGATTTCCTGAAAGAAGTGTCGCTATCTGTGAATTAACATCCTCCTCTGTATATGCAATATAAGGGATGTTTGCCTTTAATCCTTTGTAATTTCCTAATACGATGTCCATGATTATACCTTTCTTTTATGTGTATTTATACTTAACGAACTGTTATATGCAAATAGTATACACTAGTTACCAAATAAAGCCAATAAAAACTCAACCAGGCTTTTTATATATTCTAAATGTTTATGTAATATTACAACTCAATCAGGAAAAGAATGCCAGTCCATAATAGGTCACAACTGCCACCAGATCATTTCACCGTAGTGATAAGCGGGCCTGACGCAACCGCCGGGTCAATCTTTATCTTGTGGAAAAACATCGGAATCACTGTGCCCACAAGGCTTGAAATTGCCATTGCCACAAGCAGTGAAACTCCTACACAGCCTGATACCGCAAATGCTCCAAGCCATGTGTAGCCCTTGAACAGATGCACATATATTCCCAGAAATACAAGTGCCATTATTCCAAGCAAGCCACCATTTACAAGGCCTATTCTTACCTCTTTTACTACGAGAAAAAGCTTCTGCTTACCGCTTAGATTCTCATCCATGAGCACTCTGATTGTGACAGCCAGTGACTGTGTTCCTACGTTGCCTGCCATGTCAAGCACCAGCGACTGGAAGCAAATGACTATCGGCAAAGCCGCTACCACATTCTCAAATATTCCGACTACGGAAGACACTATCATTCCCAAAAAAGCAGGATGATAACCATGGCATTCTCTTTTTTCATGCTCTGCAGCGTGGTCTCCTTCAGATCCTCCTCTGCGGTCAGTCCGGCGAGCTTTGCATAGTCCTCACCCATCTCATTGTCTACCATCTCTACAATATCATCAGATGTGATGACTCCGAGTATATGCTTATCCTTTGAGAGCACCGGGATTGAATCCTCCGCGTAGTCCTTGATTGTGTCGATACAATCATCGATTTTCTCATGGTCTAGCACATATGGATATGAATGGGCTATAATGTTTTCCAGATTCATGCCCTCCCTGGCTGTGATTAAATCCTTTAAATCAATAGCTCCCGCAAAGCATTCATCTGAATCAACTACATATATAGTCATGATATTATCGTTTTCGCCCGCCTGCCTTACTAGCTGGCTCATCGCCTGCTTCACTGTCAGGCCGCCCGGAATACAGATGTAGTTGGTTGTCATATAGCTGCCTATTTCATCATCGTCATATGACAGAAGCATCATGACATCCTTTTCCGCGTCCTCATCCAGATGCTCTACAATCTCCTTCTTGTCCTCATCCTCCAGATTTTCAAGCAAATCGACAGCATCATCCGAATCCATCAGCGATACTACCCTTGGCCGCCTGCTCCACAGACAGCTCATCAAAATAAGCCTGCGGCTCATCAAGATATGCAAAAATCTCCGCTGTCCTCTGTGTTCCAAGGAGTCTGTAAAGACGTTTGCGCTCCTTCTCGTTCATTCCTGCAAGCATATCAGCAATATCATTCTCATGATAGTCTGACAAAACCTCCAGAATTTCCTTATCCGTTTTGTGGCTTCTCAATAGAACAAGAAGCTCTTCGTATTTCTTTGTATTCATCTCCATTTCTCTCCTTTCTCATTTCGATAGCATTCTCCACATAAAATAAACATATGTGGTTCTCCAAAATCCCGGGATTCTGAAGCATAAAAATTACTCCATGATAGAAAGGACGAAACCCGTGCACTCAATAAATTTGCGCACGAAAAAAGCACCTAACGGTGCTCTGATATATAAACAAGTATGCATTTGTGCACAGCAAAACACAGCACGGCGTAAGCCGATATTCCTTAATATGCCTACACTGTACCTCTAAAAACTGTCCGGTGATGAATCCTACCACGGACAGAATCCACTATGCCTGCCAATACAATACTCACTTGTATATCAGCACCGATGTCGTTCTTACTTCGCCCAAGACCATCACTACTGTCCATGAAATTCACCTCCATACTTAGATTCTTAATTTCTACAATTAAAGTATTAAATTCGGTATACATTACCGGCCTGCAGATATCTGTCATGTCCGTAAATCCTACCAAACTCTTAACCGTAGAAATTGTATCATCAATATACACAATTTTCAACCCATTAATTATATCTTAAGACACACCATACCTAAATTTTACAAGCACGAAGCTGCCTAGATACTGTAGAAATTATGCCCATAAAACGCAGAAATGCCCCGCCAAGGACGGCGGGGCAAGGATTATATCGCCATGGACGGCGCATATAAACTATATTTTTCTACTGGTTCTCTGTTGGTTCATCTGTCTCCGACTCACTGTCGTGCTCCACTGCAGGATCCACATATGTATACGCATTCTCAGACTTTCTGAAAATGGTATCACTAGATCCAACCTGGCACACAGTTATCTCATCACCATCACTGATGTCTTCCTTCTTGATAGCAAGCACACCTGCTGAGAGATAAGTCGAAGCCACCTTGGAGTCGTTGATATAAACCTTACTCCAGTTGGTAAAGTTATGACCGTAAATATATACTGTATCACCGGTTGATGAATCAGACACATTTGTGATGTCCACCTTGTCAATTCCCATGACAAGATCTGAAGCCGGATATAAATCTGTGCCGTTGTAGCAGTAGCGCTTTCCATAAAGGATATCGTACTGTAACAGGTCAAGACCATCCTGATATGATGCCTCATCTGTACTGTTCATCTGAGTCTGATGATAGTTCATGATAGTTCCCTCATGGATACCTACAGTGTCTGTAGTCTTGGCAAGAAGCTGGTAAGCATAAAGGTCAGCATCCTCCTTTGGCAGTCCCATGTTGTTCCATGTAATGTACTTTGTCTTGTAGATATCACCTGACTTCATATCAGAATCCTGAAGTCCCATTGTAGGGAGGTGATCGCCAAACATAACAACGATGGTGTCCTCATCTCTCTTAGAAAGCTCATCTGTGAGCTCCTTGATGAAGCGGTCAGCCTCGTTGAGCTGGTTTACATAATATGTCCAGGCATTTTTCATGCCCTCGTCCTCAACACCTGATACGGTGTATGTAGGATTTTCAATAACAGGCTCCTTTGGATAGTCACCGTGAGTGCCAACTGTGATGATATAAGTAAAATCAGACTGATCCGGTGTAGCATCAAATGTCTTCATTGTCTCGCTGACGAGAATATCATCTGTAGGCCAGCTTCCGTTTGGAGTGTACTCTGTGATATTCATGAGCTCCTTACTTGTAAAGGTATCAAAGCCCATCTGTGAAAATGCATTGGTACGGCTGTAGAAATTACCACCGTTGTTGTGCACTACATGTGTTGCATATCCAATCTTAGATAAATCAGAGGCAATGCTCTCGCAATCTGTCTGCTTTAAGATAGTCTTGTATGGATACTCTCCTGTACCGAAATACTGCATGCTGAGTCCTGTAAGCATCTCAAACTCTGTGTTAGCAGTTCCTGCTCCGACTACAGGTACATTCAGATATCCGCTTGAATAGTTTTTCTCAAGCTCATGGAATGTAGGAATAGGATCCTCATTCACCTGAAGGAAATTAATCTCGTCCGGGTCACAGAATGACTCTAAAAGCACACAGATGATGTTTGGACCGGTCTTTCCGTCCACTGTGGTGGTCTGCTTCTGTGAATTGACCTTCTGCTCCACATCTTCCACATTCTGCTTATTGTAGTCCTCCGGCTTTTTTTCATTCCACGGTCCACTACAGTAGATGAGAATGAGTATACAAAGCCATAATCATCATAGCCCTGGGCGATATTTGAATAGTAGCTGGCAACCACATTGGTATTCTGTGCCACATTGGTTGTGACAGGGATTGCTACGAAAAGTAATGCTAAAAATGCCACTGAAACACCTGCATAACGGATTTTTCCTGTATATTTAGGTCCCTTGATAAAAAGAGCCACAAGAAACAGTGCAAATGCACCAAGTCCAACTACAACTATTGTAGCCTGCTGCGCTGTGAAATAGCTGGTATTGTTCATGGCTAAAAGCTCCGGAATACACTTTAAATCAGTATAACCAAACGGTGTGACACGGTTTGAAAGCACACAGCCGTTGATGATTCCGAGGATAGTCCAAAAGCCTGTAATTATTACCCTTGCAAAAGCCCTGCGCCTGAACAGATACACAAGTGAAAATGATACAAACACTAAAAATGAGTTGTACATGAACGCAAGTGTATGTGCATCTACGAACTTACATGCAGAGATAAAGCTCCTGCGCGAGATAATCTCCACTATAAATACGATAGCCATAGCTATGATTGCATGGAATAAAAGCGAATATTTATTTAAAAAATCAATTCTGCGATAATATTTTTCTGAATGAATCTTGTCTTTCTTTACAAAGAGCTTTTGTTTAATGACATTCAATACATCAAATATTTTCTTCATATTTTCCTCCTATTTGCCTTTCTTTTTACCTTCTCTTTACTACATGATAATATAGACAAAAATATGCACAAAAACAAGGGCATTTTTTTTATAAAAATTGACGTTAAAATTATTGTTTTTGGGTAAATATTGATAATAAAATTAACTCTTTTTACCTTTTTTGGTTGTTTTCGTAAATTTTGAGTATGAAAACTATTGTTTAATCCGTGGGTAATATGATTATGAAGCCAATGAAACGAAATGTAAATAGGGAAATTGCATATTTAAAGAAAGTTTAATATTTGGCAGTGCAGGGCGAATGCCGCGGATTCAGGTGCCGCAGACCACATACCCGTGAGCTACGCTATGCGATTAAGATTCTGTACGAATTATGCTTAAAGGTTTTCTATTAAATACAGGCATATATACCGCACCCGGCGGATATATATGCCTGCTTCATTACGAAATATTGTAACTATATAGATACTGAACAGTTACAAAATATTTAAATGCGCTCAAGTACTTCTGTTGCTTTTTTGCGAGGTGGTCGTTTTCTATGCTGTAGAAATCACCCTTATCGGCGATAGCTGCATATGATGTATCAAGCGGCAACTTGCCAAGTACCGGTACTGAAAGCTCTTTGGCGATCTCGTCTATATGGCTCTCTCCAAAAAGCTTTATCTCCTTGCCGCAGTCAGGGCATTTGAGATAGCTGAAGTTTTCTACCACACCAAGCACTGTGATATGCATTGCCTCTGCCATGTTGTAGGCCTTTTTGACAATCATATTAACAAGCTCCTGTGGTGATGTGACGATTACGATTCCATCTACCGGGAGGGACTGGAATACGGTGAGAGGTACATCTCCTGTTCCCGGTGGCATATCAACGAATAGATAGTCTATATCGCCCCATGCTGTCTCGTTCCAGAACTGTTTTACTACTCCGGCAATGACTGGGCCTCTCCAGATAACCGGATCCTCCTCGTTGTCCATTAGCAGATTTACTGATATGAGCTTGATGCCCTCTTTTTGTCTCATACGGATGCATCAGGCCGTTTTCGTCTCCAAGTATCTGGTCATGTGCGCCAAACATCTTTGGTATTGACGGTCCTGTGATATCGGCATCGAGGATACCAACCTTGTAGCCCTTCTTTGCCATATTTACCGCCAGTGAGGATGTGACGAATGATTTTCCTACTCCGCCCTTTCCGCTGACAACTCCTATTACATGCTTGATGTTTGAAAATTTATTCTGCTCTACGAGGAAGCTCTGTGGTCCGCCATTATGTGATGGACAACCCTCGCAGCTTGATTTTGTGCAGCTTCCCGCGCTGCTACAGCTACTGTTTTCCGGCATTTTTATCTCCTTTTCCTATGAGAAAGCAATTGTTGTATTTCACAAAATATATTTACGATTGCGATTACTTCTCATATCATGTGTTTATTTATGTGTTTATCGTTCATATTTCATACGACATCTATATAATGTAGTATAACACGTATGCAGTATTTTTTATGCTTTTTTTTCAAAAACACCCCTATTCCCACCTGTTTAATCGTATTTATTTCGTGACTATTTCACGGAAATTCAGCCACCTTTTCATGTTTTGTCACTACATATCTATAATCGTGCTACGTTTTCCCTTTTTATTATATGGATATTCACGCAGCTTTACAACATAATCGAGATTCTATACACACTGGTTGACAAACCATATCAGACAGACGACAAATGATGACAAAAATCCTATATCAAACATCAAAGGTAGAATTAATTGATGCATAATAAATGCCGGATGAAATATCATATTTCTATCCGGCATTTTCATTTATAACCTCATTATTTTTTCGCTTTAAACTTCATTTTCAATTAAATTTTCTCACATTTTCAACAACAAAAACCGCCACCAGCGAGCTTACCAGGCAGAAACATCGGATAAAACAGATACGGCAGTATATTAAAGGCTGACACATCATGCCCCAGCTCGTGTACTGCCGATATGGCCACGAGCATCTGCGCTCCATATGGTATCATCCCCTGAAAAATGCACGAAAATGTATCCAGTATAGACGCTGTTTTACGCGGAGTTATATCATATTTCTGAGCCATTTCCTTTGCTATCGGATTTGCCATAACTATAGCAACTGTATTGTTGGCAGTGGCAATATCGATAAGTCCTACCAGAAGTCCCATACCGAGCAGTCCACCTCGTTTGCCCCTGAACATCCTGTAAATACCCGAAAGCAGAGCATCAAAGCCACCATATTCACGGATCAGCGCACACATGGCTGCCACAAGCACTGCAACCATACAAGTTTCAAACATGCCTGACGCTCCACTTCCCATATTGGTAAGCAGATCGTGGTGCTGTATTTCCTGTTGCAAGCATTATGACCGTTCCCGATATGATTCCTATTATAAGCACTACAAATACATTTATTCCGGCAATTCCACCGAACAGCACGAGAATATACGGTACTATCTGCAACAGATGATATTCCTGCGATACAGCGCCCGCGATATCTGTCCTGAATGACAGAATTGCTATAACAACCAGCGTCATTACTGCCGCCGGAAGTGCAATGAAAAAAATTCTCCCTGAACTTGTCCTTCATCTGACAGCCCTGTCCGTTACATGCGGCAATGGTCGTATCTGATATAAAGGAAAGGTTGTCTCCGAACATCGCGCCACCCATTACGGAGCCTATACAAAGCGGCAGACCAAAGCCCGATGCATCCGATACTGCTGCCGCTATCGGCACAATCAGTGTTATGGTTCCAACCGATGTCCCCATCGCAATAGACACAAAGCATGCCACAACAAAAAGCACCATCACCGCGAACCTTGCCGGTATCAGTGACAGCATGAAATATGCCACGCTCTCCGCACTGCTTCGACCTACTACACCCACGAATGCTCCCGCGGTAAGGAAAATGAGCAGCATTGTTATGATATTTTTATCAGCCAGTCCCTGTGCCATTATCTCTAACTTTTGGTCGAATTTCACACTACGGTTCTGCAGACACGCCACCAGTATTGCCACGAGAAATGCTATTATGATGGGCACATTATAAAATCCCATCGGGATCTTCATCACATATTCGAACAAAATTCCCAGCCCCAGATACGGTACGAGAAATACTGCTATTGGTAACAGGGCTATGGATTTTGTTTTTTCACGTTTATATGTTTCCTTGACATTTTTTTAGCAATTTTCATCATAAGTAATCATCATTAGTATGTCAATAATAATATGCTATTTATTATAATTTTATGTAACTGTTCAGTACCTTCACAGTTGTGAGCCGAAAGCGTTTCGCACTGAGTTAAAAGGATAGCACGATGTAAATATAAAAAACAGGCTGGGGTTGGGAGCTGTTTTAGGGATTTCGGCAGTTTCAGCTACTTTTTCTCGGATTTTTTCCAGCTTTTTGGCTGAGTTTGGGTGCTGTTTTGGGGATTTCTGCAGTTTCAGCTACTTTTTCTCGGATTTTTTTTTCAGCTTTTTGGCTGGTTTTGGGTGCTGCTTTGGGGATTTTTGCGGTTTCAGCTACTTTTTTCTCGGATTTTTTCCGGCTTTTGAGCTGGGTTTTAGGAGCTGTTTTGGGGATTTCTGCGGTTTCAGCTACTTTTTCACAGATTTTTTCCGGATGTTGGGCTGGGTTTTGGGTTGGTGCTAGAATATAACCATAAGAGAAACCAAACATGCTATTAAGATATGGCATTCATTGATTAACCAAATACATTTATTGGTCCTATAAATGCGTTATTTTCCGGTTTATTCGCTCAGAAATTCAGCCACCTTTTCTATCTGCGCACTATTGTACTCCATGTATTCCAGATAATACTTTTTCACGGTCTCATCTGCACTTCTTTTTTATAGAGCCACTGTCTTGTTTTAGCCTCCGGTGCAAACAGCACTGCCTGATATTGTGGAGAAAATATCTCATCGAGGCTGCAGGCTGATTTGTCCAGCACGCAATTGTAGTCCATATTTTTTTCCGCAAAATACCGGTTCAATGCTTCCGCAAACTTTTTTGCTTTTCTCACATGGACAGCATATTCCACCGGATTATACGGCTCTCCTTCTATTACCGGCACCTGCCACACTAAAATACATTTTTTCATCTCTTTGTACTCCTCATTTTTTGCCAAATTTATATAGATATCTTTATTAAATTTTGAAGCTTTAACAGTGTTATCAGTATCTCTATTTGCTATACATACTACCACCATAAAGAAAAAACAAACAATATATATGTGCTATTTGGTATGATTTCGGTGCCATTTGACACAATCTACTGTTATGGTGAATTTATATCTAATAAATTTAATTATAATTTTATGTAATGGTATCTGGCACCAATATGGTCAAAATCATTGTTTGCATATTCACTATACTCTTTTATGCACAAAAAAAGCAATCACTATGGTATGAACGACACTTTTTTTAGGTATGAACGACATAGTAATTACTTTTTTATATAACTTTTTTCCTATTATTATATATTTATTGATACAATAAATCTTTCATTTTCCTGAGATATTCTCATATCTCCATCATATTTTTTACAGTCCTCCTTACATTTTCTAACCCTATACCATGATTCAGCTTATCCTCTTTTGTAGTAATAAACTTTTTGTTTTTGATTTATAATACTCTCCATATCATAACTATTACAAACCGAGATAAATATTTGTGAATTATAACCGGCTATCTTAAACTCAATTATTCTTTTGTCCTCTTGTATTTTTTCGCATGCCTCTATGGCATTATTTAAGAGATTCGATATTATTGTGCACCGTTTCTTTATCCCAACGGTCACCGGCGAAGCTCGTATATATGTCCCTTACAATATCATATATTTATGTAATTGTCGCGGTCTACCTCTATCACGGTATAGTAATTCTTTCCAAGCTTTTTTCCTGACATTTTCCTGTATTGCATTGCATATATCATCATCTGAGGTGATATAACCAAATGGAACTGCAATGTCAAAAACCAGATTCGTATGTGTATCACCTCTGATAATACGGAAATCATGCATATTTATGTGCGAATCAAGCCCTTTTATCACAGAGAGCACCTCGGCCTTCAGTCCGGCTACCTCCTCGTCCTCTATCGCTACCGGGTCCATATGGATGGTCACTATACAGCCCATCTCCCTTCGTATCCTGCGCTCCAGATTATCGATTATATCATGTAGCTCGACCATATCTCCGTCCTCCGGCACCTCTGCATGAAACGATACTATCCTGTGTCCTGTTCCATAATCATGCACCATAAGGTCATGCATACCGAGTATGTTTTTGTCAAAGTCCAGTACCATCTCCTTAAGTCTATCGACAAACTCCGGCTCCGGCTTTGCTACAAGCAGCGGGTCTATCGCCTCTCTGGCTGATGATATTCCTGAATAGAATATAAACAATGACACAAATACACCGCCTATTCCATCTAGATTGAGTCTTGAAAAGTGCGCTATGAGTGTGGCTGCAAGTACTACAGATGTAGCGATACAGTCTGACAGACTGTCCCTGCCTGTCGCTTCGAGTGTTGATGAATCAAGCTTTTTTTGAAAAATAGAAATTGTATACCGCCATAACGCATTTTACGGCTATTGATGCCAGTAGTATCGCTACAATAAGCCATGAAAACTCTATGTCCTGCGGCTTTATGATTTTGCCAAAGGAATCCCTGAACAGCTCAAAGCCCATGATGAGTATGATTGCTGCAACTGCCAGTGTAGCCACATACTCCATCCTCGCATGTCCGTATGGATGCTCCTCGTCGGCTCTCTGTGCCGCCATCTTGAAGCCTGCTATCGTGATGATTGATGAGCCTGCATCTGACAGGTTGTTGAATGCATCCGCAGTGATTGAGATTGCACCGCTAAACATTCCTGCAAATAGCTTGCCGGCAAAGAGTATGAGGTTTAAAAATATACCGACTATACCGCACAGCATGCCATATTTATTTCGTTTTTCAATGTCTGTTTCTGTCTTTGGCATTTACTTTACCTCTATTTTTATTTTATATCCTGATTTACAGCTTCTTTCACCGCTCGAATCTGTTGAACGGGTAATATCTGAATATTGCTTTTTGCAAGTATATCGTCCTTAGGCACATATGTGTGCTCCCAGACTCTTGCGTCTGATGAGCCATTTCTGTTGTCACCGAGCAGCAGATATGAGTCCTGTGGCACCTTAAACTCGTAAGGTCCCGCATTTATGTTCCATGGATCCTCACCGCTCTGGTTTGACTTGAGATAATCCTCCTCAAGCGCCTCACCGTCTATATACACCTGGCCGTCCTCTATGGTGACTGTCTCTCCCGGCAGACCTATTACACGCTTGATGTATTTCTCAGAAGGCGAATCCGGTGCATTGAATATGACTATATCCCTCTCTTTGGGTCTGAAAATGTATATGCAAGCCTGAAGCCAAATATGTCATCTCCAATCTGTATGGTGTTCTCCATCGAGCCTGACGGAATATTTGCATTTATAATGACATAGTTCTTTATGAGTATTGCCGCTACAATGGCAAATGCGATTGTTAACACCAGCTTAAGATTTCCTTGACAGGTGATGTTTTTTCCTCCGGCTTTTTTGGCTCCATCTCATCGGTTGTTTTTGTGTCTTCATCGTTGTTGTTTAAGTCTAATATCTCCATTTTCATGTTCTCCTTATTCATGCTTCAATAAGTGTTTGATAATATATATCATGGCGGTACAACCTATGGTGCCATCCACCACTTTATAAAGTCCTTCCTTGTAAAATAAAGACTTGTAAGCCCGTAATCTGCGATTTCCATTATGTATTCCAGCATTTACACTTATTATCTTCCGTTTATTATATTTTCCGGCGTGGTCTGCATGATTTCCTGCGCATAGTCATCACCGAACTTCTTTGCCACGTACTCATAGCATTTTTTTCATGTTGCAGACGCGCTCCTTTGTACCATGGCTGTCGCTTGCTATTACATCAACAAGTCCTGCCTTCAAAAGCTTCTTTGTATATCTCTTGAAGTGTCTGCCATCTATGCCAAGCACTGAGTCTGCATTGACCTGTATGAGCGCTCCCAGCTCCTGCAAATCCTCTATACGGCTTATATCTCTGAGACACTCATATCTCTCTACATGTGCTATCACCGGTATATATCCTGCAAATATAGCTTCGCGCGTCATCTTGTATATAAACGAGTATTCGCTGGAATGTGAATACTCTGTGAGTATATACTGTGTATCTGCCAGTGTATGACACCGCCCACCGTAAAAGGCATCTATCATATCGGTTGCCACATGATACTCTGTTCCGAGCTTTAATTCTATTCCAAGCTTCTTTGCATATGGCACCAGCTTTTTATAGTGTCGCTCTATCTTTTCAATCGGATGCTTAAACATTCCATGGCGCAGGTGCGGTGTGAGGATTATGCCTGTGATGCCCTGCTTTTTGGCTATCTTGAGCATCTCTACCGATTCCTCGAGCGACTTTGAGCCGTCGTCCACTCCGTATAATAAATGGCAATGTATATCTATCAAAATTCATGGGCCTCCGTTTTGTTTTCCTGAATTATCATTATACTATATACAGATTTTTCGTGCAATTCTTTAGATATTAAATTTTTCTTCTTTTTTTTGGGGGAGTACGTGTGCGCTGCATGGGTGCCCGACGCTTACGCCACTTACGTTGTGACAATAATTTACAATTTGAGATATCATAAATATTCGAGGTTCAAATATCTATGATATTTGAACCTCGGGGATTATTCTATATAATGATATGAGTGTCAAAAGGTATTTTGCCACTCATTTATGATTAATCAGATTACTACATGCAAGCATGCATCGATGATACCTTTTGACCCTTTAATCATATTATCCGATTTGTCTGACAAGATTTATCATTTCGATTGCACCGAGTGCACAGTCATATCCTTTGTTTCCGGCTTTTGTTCCGGCTCTTTCTATTGCCTGCTCGATGTTTTCGGTGGTGACTACTCCAAACATTACCGGGATTTCTGACTCAAGTGATACTGATGCGATTCCCTTTGATACTTCGTTGCACACATAATCATAGTGGCTTGTTGCGCCTCTGATTACTGCTCCGAGACAGATGACTGCATCGTATTTTCCACTTTTTGCCATCTTCTTTGCGATGAGTGGTATCTCGAATGCTCCCGGCACCCATGCTACGTCTATGTTTTCCTCCGGCACGTCGTGTCTTACGAGTCCGTCCTTTGCTCCTCCTAAGAGCTTTGCTGTGATAAATTCATTGAATCTTGCTACTACGATTCCTACCTTGATTCCATCCTGTGTCATTTTTCCTTCGATTACGTTCATTTTTCGTTCTCCTTTTGTTTTTTATTTTTGCTAGTATGAGAGTATATGTCCCATGCGGTTCTGCTTTGTTTTCAGATAAAACAGGTCATGCGCTGTGGCGCTCATCTGGATTGGCACACGCTCGCTGATTTCCATGCCAAACTCTGAGAGCTGGTATACTTTGTCAGGGTTATTTGTGAGAAGGCGCAGGCTGTGTACGCCAAGCTCTCTTAATATCTGGGCTCCGATATAGTACTCGCGCTCATCTCCGGCAAAGCCGAGTGCCAGATTTGCTTCTGAGTGTATCCATACCCTGATCCTGAAGCTCATAGGCTTTTATCTTATTAATAAGGCCGATGCCTCTGCCCTCCTGACGCATGTAGAGCAGTATTCCTCTGCCCTCCTCGTCTATCTGTCTCATGGCCGCCTCCAGCTGCTGGCCACAGTCGCAACGTTGTGAGCCGAATACATCTCCTGTGAGACACTCTGAATGTACACGGCAGAGCACATCTCTTCCATCTGCGATTTCGCCTTTTACAAGTGCCACATGATGCTCTCCGTTTAATCTGTTGACAAAGCCATATGCCTTGAATTCTCCGTATTTGGTTGGCAGCTTTACCTCTGTGACACGGTCAACGAGCTTTTCATGTATCTTTCTGTATTCCTGAAGTGCCGCTATTGTGATGAATTTGATGTCCCATTTTTTTGCAAGCTCCATGAGCTCTGTTGTGCGCATCATGGTACCGTCCTCACGCATTATCTCACAGCACAGTCCACATTCCTTTAGTCCTGCGAGCCTGCATAAATCGACTGTTGCCTCTGTGTGTCCGTTTCTCTCCAGTACGCCGTTTTTCTTTGCAAGAAGCGGAAACATGTGGCCCGGACGTCTGAAATCCTCAGGCTTTGCGTCATCAGAGACACATTTCATTGCTGTGATTGAGCGCTCTGCTGCGGAAATGCCTGTGGTTGTTGAGACATGGTCTATTGATACTGTAAATGCTGTCTCATGATTGTCTGTATTTTCCTGCACCATCTGCGGAAAACGAGCTTCTTTACATATTCCTGCGACATCGGCATGCATATCAGACCCTTGCCGTACATCGCCATAAAGTTGATGTTTTCTGTTGTGGCAAATTCTGCCGCACAGATGAAATCGCCCTCATTCTCTCTGTCCTCATCATCTGTGACAAGTATTATTTTTCCTGCACGAAGCTCATCAAGTGCTTCTTCTACTGTGTTGAATTTCATATTTTATATCCTTTCTCTTATGATTTTGAAGCTGTTCAATTACATAATTTTTTAACCCTTCAGCCCCACGCACATTTGCAAACCCACACGATACCCGTGCTTTTTATGTTAAAAGCCGTATTTTGCCAGGAAATCTCTTGTTATTCCTTCCGGCTGCCCTTTACACAACAGCTTCTCAACATATTTTCCTATGATATCTGTTTCCAGATTTACGACAGCTCCCACCTTTCTGTCCTTTAGAACAGTCTGGCTTACCGTGTGCGGTATCGCTGATATCGAGAAATTATCCTCTGCAACCTTTGCGACTGTGAGGCTTATTCCATCGATTGTGACGGAGCCCTTTTCGACTATATAGCGCATGAGCTGTGGTGCGGCCTGTATTGTATACCAGATGGCATTGTCATCCTTTTTGACCTCCACAATCCTGCCTGTTCCGTCAACATGTCCCGACACTATGTGCCCGCCAAATCTGTCATCTGCCGCCATCGCACGCTCCAAATTGACATGTGCTCCTCTCATCGCATTTGCAAGCGATGAACGGTTTAGCGTCTCGTGCATGACATCCGCTGTAAACGCATGTGGCATGAGCCTTGTGACCGTGAGGCAGATACCGTTTACCGCTATGCTGTCTCCGACCTTTGTTCCAGCTAGCACTTTTTCAGCTCTGATTGTAAGTACTGCTGAGTTTGCTCCACGTGAAATTGTATCTATTGTTCCAACTTCTTCAACTATTCCTGTGAACATTGTGTATCGCCTTTCTTTTTCTATATTTTCCTCACACTCATTTGCATAATTTACATGGTAAATTGTTTACAATTGTTTCCGTTCTCACCAAGGCGAAACAGTAGCAATTACATCAATTACACAACATCACACTCGATGAGGAAATCATCACCAAGCTTTGTCACCTTACTGCTTCCAAGCATCACGGCATGTGCCGGCGAGTCGGTTCCCATTCCCTCTATCGGAGTTTTTGCATCCGCCCCTCCGAAAAGCTTTGGTGCAATGTAAGCGTATACCTTATTCACAATCCCGCTCTTAAGGGCTGACCAGTTGAGTATGCCGCCTCCCTCAAGCAGAATGCTGTCTATGCTTCTTTCGCCGAGTTTTTGCATGAGGTCATTTAAATCAATATGACCGTTTTTTTCAGCTACATACAGAATTTCTATTCCGTTTTCTTCAAGCCGTGTTATTTTTCTGTTTTTTTGATAATTATTGTTTTTCTTCTATACTATCTTTTTCAGTATCAGGTAAGGCTTCTGACTGTGCGGTTTCACGATATCGCTCACTGACTGCAACAATCGTCGGCACTTCCTTTGCAGTACTTACTATCTGCGATTCCAGTGGAAGCTTAAGGTGCGTATCGCATATTATGCGGATTGGATTTACTCCGCCCTCGATTCTGCATGTAAGCAGTGGATCGTCTGCAAGCACTGTTCCTATTCCGGCCATTATGGCTTTATATCTGTGGCGCAGGTTTTGCACATGTTCTCTCGCTTTTTCTCCTGTTATCCACTTTGATAGTCCTGAATATGTGGCTATCTTTCCATCCATCGTCATGGCATATTTCATAGCGACATATGGACGTCTGGTCTGTATAAAGTAAAAAGAATACCTCGTTCAGCCTGTCGCACTCGTCTTTAAGCACCTGCGTGACAACCTCTATCCCATGCTCTTTAAGGATTTTGATACCGCCCCCGGCGACAAGCGGATTAGGGTCATCCGAGCCCACATATACTCTTTTTATACCGGCTTCTATCACTGCCTCCACACACGGCGGCTGCTTGCCATGATGAGTCACCACAACCAACAATCAAACAGGATCGACATTACCACTGCCTATGAAAAGATTAACACCTAACCGTTCTTTTAGCAAGCGGTTTTATTATTCCAATGCACCTCCATGTAAGCAGTGATACCTGAAATTACTGACTTTACATGGAGGATTTATAATGTACGAAAAATTTATTACAGCTTGAGGAAGCCGGAAAAATCCGTAACCTCAAAGAGCGTTCTATTGACTGCTACAAAAACTATGTTTCCTATTTCCTGAATTACATGGAAAAAGTTCCGGAAGAGCTTACATGTCAGGATGTCAGAGACTTTCTTCTTGCCAAGAAAGACGATGGTCTGAAAGCAACCACCCTCAACCTTTATAATTCAGCCATCCGCTTTTTCTATCGGAATGTACTTCACATTCTGTGGGATGATATCACTGTTCCACGCATGATGATAGATCACAAACTCCCTGTCGTACTTTCTGTTGATGAAATCGATAAACTTCTTGATGCTACGGATGATTTGAAATATAAAGCCATGTTTGCCACCATGTATTCTTCCGGAATGCGTGTCTCTGAAGTGGTTCATCTTCATTACGGGGATATTTCACGCACCCACATGCAGATTCATGTCCGGGATACCAAAAACCGTATGGACCGTTATACCATTCTTTCCGAGCGGAATCTGGCACTTCTTACAGAATACTGGTTTGCATGTGGAAAACCCCGTGATATTCTTTTCCCGAATAAATTTACAGGGGAATACCTTACCGTTTCTTCCGTGGAACAGGTTATCCGCCGTTCAGCAGCGACTGCCGGGTTATCTGGTGTTACGCCTCACTGCCTCCGTCACAGCTTTGCCACCCACCTGATGGAACAGGGTGTGGAACGACAGAATATTCAGGCTCTGCTGGGACACCGTGACCCAAAATCCACGGAAGTTTATCTTCATGTCAGCAACAAATCTCTGATGGGAATTCAAAGTCCTTTTGACAGGAAAGCAGGTGCTGATCATGAATAAGCCCACGGTCCAGGATATTTTCCAGTGTTTTTATCCGGCATATCTTGAAAAGTATTCTCCCTCTCCTGAACAGGCAAAAGTTGCACGGAACATCTTGAACTGTAAAACAGGAGCCTACGGTGCGAATGTCAGTGTATGTGAAGACTGTGGTGCTGTCCAGGTTCATTATAATTCCTGCCGCAACCGCTGTTGTCCCATGTGTCAGGCTGTTCCAAAGGAAATCTGGATGGATGCTCGCAGAGAGGATGTACTTGATGCGCCTTACTTTCACTTGGTATTTACGGTGCCGGACATTCTGAATCCAATCATTTACAGTAATCAGAAGCTATTATATGACACCTTGTATCATGCCGCTTCTGCGACAATCAGTGAACTGACTGCTGACCCAAAACATCTTGGTGCGAATGTTGGATATATCTGTATCTTACATACATGGGGTTCTGAGATGAACTTTCATCCTCATATCCATACAATACTGCTCGGCGGTGGGCTGACATCCAAAAATGAATGGAAAGACAATGGTACTGAGTTCTTTCTTCCCATATGGGCTATCTCCAGAGTCTTCCGTGGAAAATATATGGATGAGTTGAAAAATCTCTGGAATACGAATCAGCTTGAGTTTCATGGAACTGCTGAAAAATACCGTAACCATTATACATTTAAAGAACTGCTTGATTCCTGTTATGATGCGGAATGGATTCCTTATTGTAAGAAAACTTTTAACGGTGCGCAGTCTGTGATTGATTACCTTGGAAAGTATACCCATAGGATTGCCATCAGCAATCACCGCATTATCCGCATGGATGATGAAACCGTCACCTTCTTTGTAAAAGATTACCGAAACAAAGGAGAATGGAAAGAGCTGACCATTTCCGGTATTGAATTCATACGGCGTTTTTTGATGCATGTGCCGCCAAAACGTTTTGTCAGAATTCGTCATTACGGACTTCTTTGTTCCCGAAGTAAACGCAAAAAGCTTGCTTTATGCCGGAACCTCCTAGGCTGCAAAAAGTATCTCTCAAAACTTGGGGATAAGGAAATGCCTGAAATATTAAAACAGCTCTATGGGATAAATGTCTGTGTGTGTAAATCCTGTGGCGGTCATCTTGGAAAACCACAGCTTCGGATACCGCAAAGATGTTAAAAGTTTATTCTTTCATACTTTTTTAAGCCTCAAAGTTTGAGGTTTTGTTGTCGTACCTATTTATCCGGAAATAGTTGATTTCTGTGGCTTCTGTACAGAAAATCCTGTATAATCATGGGTAAGAACCAAAGATTGAAAGTCCATAGGCAGTGGCTACCCGGACGCTCACTTTGTTCAATTAGGTCAAATCGAAAATGGTGTAAACGAAGAGGCAGTTCACTGGTAACTTACCATAGAGCCAGACTGAAAATCAAAGAAAGGATGGATAGAAATGAATAATCCAATTACACAATCAACCGATGAAACCTGCAATATAGTTCAGGATTTACTCCCACTATACTATGACGATGTATGCAGTCCCTCAAGCAAAAGGCTTGTTGAAAAACACCTTAAGACTTGTGAAAAATGTCAAAATACATACAATGAGCTAAAAAACGATTCTATTGATTCAATAATAAAAAAAAAGAGGCCGACAGTGTATTAAAGCAGCATGAGAAAAAAGAAAAATCTGCTGCCTACAAGACCGGAGTCATAATAGCCGGACTACTGCTTATCCCAATACTCATCACATTCATAGTGTGTCTGTCAAATGGCGATGGTTTAAATACCTTTGCGGTGGTAACAGCATCTATGCTTCTTGTGGCTGCAATGACAGTTGTTCCACTTATGGCACAGCAGAAAAAACTGACCAAATGCATAATCTGCGGTGTTTTTGCTCTGCTTTTGATATTCTTTTTTTGTTGACAGAATGTATAGTTCAAATGAATTTATGCTTTGGTCTGTTCCAACTATATTTGGATTATCAATTATTCTTTTTCCGTTTGTCATCAGAGGAATTGAGCTTCCACCTGTTTTATCAGACAAAAAGCTCTTATCACTATGCTGTGGGATACCTTATGGCTTTTCCTCACAATCATTGAGGTGTGTGGTCATACAAACGATGTTGCCGGAATGAAGGCCGGCTGTATTATAGCATTTGTCTTTGTACTTGCAGCCTGGCTCATCTTTTTTGATGCACGATATTTAAACGCAAACGGATTTATAAAATCCGCAATTATAGTTTTGACAGCTTCGGTTTGGACAGCTTTTGCCGATGACATATGCGAGTTTTTAATTTTTGGCACCAGACAAATCACTATAAAGTCCGTGAATTTTTCTGACTGGACTTCCAATATCTGCGTGAATGCCAATGTTTACGCTATTGTACTTGTGTCCGGCGTTATTATCTCCTCTATACTTTTTGTAGCAGGCGGTATTAAAGCATTTGCTAATAAAAAATAAATTAGTTTTTCTCTTTTATATATTATTACAAAACCCCTCCCACAGACTTCTATCTGTGGGAGGGGTTTTTATAGTCATTATTCAATAAGTGCCTACAGATTAGCAAACACCCTGTGCAAGCATAGCGTCAACAACCTTCTCAAAGCCTGCAATATTTGCACCAGCAACATAATCTGTCTGTCCGCCGACAGTTGCATTGTATCTCTTTGCGGCATCGGAAATGTTAGCATAGATTGTCTCCATGATTCCTTTGAGCTTTCCATCAACTTCTTCAAATGTCCAGTGAAGTCTCTCGGAGTTCTGGCTCATCTCTAAAGCAGAAGTAGCAACACCACCGGCATTTGCAGCTTTACCACCTACGAATAATACGCCGTTCTCCTGTAAATATTTTGTTGCCTCTAATGTAGTAGGCATGTTAGCACCCTCTGTTACAGATGTAACACCGTTTGCAACTAACATCTTAGCATCTTCAATGTCTAATTCGTTCTGAGTTGCGCATGGAAGTGCCAGATCTACCTTGTACTGCCATACTCCGTGCTCACCATTCTGCTTAGCATGATACTCAGCTGTTGACTTAGCAGCTGCATACTCAGTAAGACGTGCACGCTTAACTTCCTTAACTTCCTTAAGAAGAGCAACATCAATTCCGTCTGGATCATAAATCCATCCGGTAGAATCAGAACATGTTACAACCTTAACACCTAACTCCTGTGCCTTCTCGATTGCGTAGATAGCAACGTTACCAGATCCGGAAACTGCTGCTGTCTTTCCCTCAAGGCTCATACCATGATCTTTCCATAATGCGTTAGTAAGATATAACAGACCATATCCGGTAGCCTGTGTACGTGCAAGAGATCCACCATAAGTAAGACCCTTACCAGTCAGCACACCTTCGTATGATCCACGGATTCTCTTATACTGTCCAAATAAGAAGCCGATCTCTCTTGCACCTGTTCCGATATCTCCGGCAGGTACGTCGGTATCTGCACCGATGTATTTGGAAAGTTCTGTCATAAAGCTCTGGCAGAATGCCATGATCTCTCTGTCAGATTTACCCTTTGGATCGAAGTCAGAACCACCTTTACCACCACCGATTGGAAGTGTTGTAAGGGAATTCTTGAAAACCTGCTCAAATCCTAAGAATTTGATAATGCCTAGGTTTACAGAAGGATGTAATCTTAATCCACCCTTGTATGGTCCAATAGCGTTGTTGAACTGTACACGGAAACCTCTGTTTACCTGTACCTGTCCCTTATCATCTACCCAAGGTACTCTGAACATGATCTGACGATCTGGTTCTGTAATTCTTTCAAGAATAGCGTTCTTTCTGTAAACTTCCTCGTTAGCCTCAACAACTGGTCTTAAAGACTCAAGAACCTCTGTTACTGCCTGTAAAAACTCAGGCTGATCTGTTCGTTTTTCTTCTTTACTACTTCGAGTACTTCATCAACATAGCTCATTTTTATATCTCCTTTACAAAATTATTTTTCACATCAACAAGTTTATTTTATATAAATCTATTGCTATAATCAAGTAATTTTTGAAGGTTTTATATAAAAAAAAATTCATTTTATTTATTATCTTCATTTATATTATCCCAGTTTTGGTACTGATTCTCCTCATCATCGGAATATACCACCTTGAAATAATCCGAGAGTTTTGCAAGTGAAGTTATAAGAACTTTCATTTCGTCATCCGAAAGATCGTCCTTTATATGCTCTATCATATGACGGTGAAACTGCTCATGATGATAGTATGCACTCTTTCCCTTGCCGGTGAGTGAGAGCTTTACCACACGCTTATCCTCCTCACTGCGGATACGGTTCACGTATCCCTTGCGGGTGAGACCATCTATTGCCTTTGTCAGTGTGCCCAGAGTGATAGACATAAGCTTGGCTACGGTGCCGGAGCGCTTTGGCTCATCGACTCCTATTGCCTCTATTATATGCATATCGTTGATAGAAATATCAGAAAATTCGTCTGTTATCAGACATCTGCCCTCTATCTCTGTCAAATCCTTGAACAGACACACCAATAATTCATTTAAAGTTTCATCTGCCGTCATAAATACCTCTTTCTATTGCCACTCTATGGCGCAGGCTCCCCATGTAAGTCCTGCTCCAAAGCCTGATAAAATTATTTTTTCCTCATGCTTTATCATACCATCTTTGCGGACTTTATCAAGCAAAATCGGCACACTTGCCGCAGAAATATTTCCACACTGCTGTAGATTGGTCGGAAATTTCTCCATAGGCTGCTTAAGCCTCTTGGCAACCGACTCAATAATACGGATATTGGCCTGATGCAACACATAGACATCCACATCATCTACGCTCCAGCCGATTTCATCAAGCAGCTCATTTATAGCCTTTGGCACTGTCTTTACCGCAAACTTGTATACAGCAGGACCGTCCATAGTGACATAGCCACCGAGTGCAGACTGCTTTCCATTGTCGGTAAACGGATTGACTACAGGACGGTTGTCTCCGTCAAGCGCCTCACCGCCTTTTCCGTCCGAGCCCTGTACAAAGCCCTTAAAAGCATCGCCCTCGTCTGTCACAACCGCTGCTCCTGCTCCGTCTCCGAAAAGTACACAGGTGCTTCTGTCATTCCAGTCCATTATTTTTGAAAGAACCTCTGCTCCCACTACGACTGCCTTGTGAAACCTGCCGGTCTTAAAATATGCATCCGCTGTGGCAAGCCCGAATAAAAAGCCTGAGCATGCGGCATTTATGTCAAATGCCACTGCACTGCCTGCACCTATCTCAGCCTGAATCTGACATGCGAGCGATGGAACAATTTTGTCTGTGGATACGCTTGCCGCTATTATCAAGTCTATCTCACTTCCGTCAATCCCCGCATCCTGCAGCGCACTTTTTACTGCATCACAGGCAAGTGAGGTGGTTGTCTCAGTAGTTGCAATGTGTCTGTTTCTTATTCCTGTACGCGAGCTGATCCACTCGTCAGATGTGTCCATTATGGCTGCCAGGTCATCGTTTGAGACCACTCTCTGTGGCAGACAGCTTCCTGTTCCAACTATCTTCATAGAATTTCCTTTCCGGGACTAGAACTTGCGGAAACGCTTGTATCTTTCCTCCAAGAGCTGGTCCTTTGTCAATTTGCTTTCTTTTTCCAAGAATTTCTTCATGTTGCCCTTCATGTAATTTCCGATTGATGAAAGAGCATCCTCGTCGGCTCCGCCAAACTCAGGTATTATATCATCCACGACATCCAGCTCCTTTAAGTCGTGTGCTGTAATCTTCATTACCTCTGCGGCTTCCTTTGCACGCTTTCCGTCCTTCCAGAGGATAGATGCAAAACCCTCAGGCGAGAGGATTGAGTATGTGGCATTTTCCATCATCCACACTTCATTTCCTACAGAAAGAGCTAAAGCTCCGCCGCTTCCGCCTTCTCCTATCATGAGACAAAGGATTGGCACCTTGATGCCGCTCATCTCATAAAGGTTTCTTGCGATTGCCTCACCCTGTCCGTTTTCCTCTGCTTCCATTCCCGGATAAGCCCCTGATGTATTGACAAAGGTTATGATCGGACGGTTGAATTTCTCTGCCTGCTTCATGAGGCGCAGTGCCTTGCGGTAACCCTCAGGTGATGGCATACCATAGTTTCTCTTTGCGCAGTCCTCAAGGTCTTTTCCCTTGTGAACACCGATAACTGTAACCGGCTGGCCGTCTAAATATGCGATTCCACCTACGATAGCCGGGTCATCGCGGAAATATCTGTCTCCGTGCAGCTCCATAAACTCATCAAAAATATAGTCCATATAGTCAACCGATGCAAGTCTCTTAATCTGTCTTGCGGCGCTGACCTTATCCCATACCTTAAATGGCTTAGCCTTTGCCTCGCGCTCCTTCATAAGCTCTGTCGGCTCGTAATTGTCGTCTGAGTGAAGCGGGTCAAAATTGGCATAGCCTGTGGTAGGTCTGTGAGCACGTAAAATCTTGTAAAGAGTCTTCTTTACATCCTCACGCTCCACTATCATATCTACAAAGCCGTGCTCAAGCTGGAACTCTGCCCTCTGGAAGCCCTCAGGCAGCTTCTGTCCGATGGTCTGCTCGATAACAGGAGGACCCGCAAAACCGATAAGTGCCTTTGGCTCTGCAAGAATGATGTCTCCAAGCATTGCAAAGCTGGCTGTCACACCACCTGTTGTAGGATCTGTGAGTACAGGCACATATAAAAGTCCTGCCTCTGAACGTTTTCTTTGCTGCGGCTGAGGTCTTTGCCATCTGCATCAGCGAAATGATACCCTCCTGCATTCTGGCACCGCCTGAACAGCAGAATAATATAACCGGAAGTCTTTCCTCTGTGGCACGCTCAAATGCGCTTGTGATTTTCTCACCAACCACATGGCCCATGCTTCCCATCATAAATCTTGAATCAATTACACCAAGCACTGTCTCCTCGCCGTAAATCTTTGTCTTACCGATGACAATACCCTCAGAAAGTCCTGTTTTCTCCTGAGTCTTTGCAATTTTCTCCTCATACTCAGGGAAATTGAGAGGATTTCCTGTTGTAAGCTCTGTAAACCATGGCTCAAATGCTTCCTTGTCGGAAACCATTCTGATTCTGTTTTTAGCACGCACACGGAAATAATAATTACACTCATAGCAGACGTATTTGTGCTGTTTTACAACTGATTTGAGCACAGTCTTGCCACACTTGGGACAAACAATTGTCTCAGGGACATCCTCTTTTGTTTCCTGTGCTGCACCGGCATTTTTGCCATCTGCGGCTGTTTTTTGCGCTCTCAGCGTTCTTGGCTAAAGTCTCTTCAGCCTCTATATTTTTATCTTTCTTCTTGAATAACTTCATCATGTCTCCTTATGCAATTAACCTATTGCAAATGTAAGCTCCGCCATACAGGCAACCTTGCCGTTTACCCTGGCAACAGCCTTGCCCACACCGATAGGACCCTTTAACCTTTATAATCTCAGTGGTCAGCTCCAGCGTATCTCCCGGAACCACCTTCTGCTTGAACTTGGCATTATTGATGCCTGCAAAATATGCAGTCTTGCCCTTCCACTCATCCTGACAAAGAATGGCAACTGCACCTGTCTGCGCCAAAGCCTCAATAATAAGCACTCCCGGCATCACCGGATTTCCCGGAAAATGTCCCATAAAATGTGGTTCATTCATAGTCACATTCTTCTTAGCCACACACTTTACGCCCGGCTGCAGCTCCTCAACCGTATCAATGAGAAGAAACGGACTGCGGTGCGGCAGAATATCCATAATCTGCTGCGTATTCAAAACTGACATATTGCATATATCCTTTCTCAACTTACTGTAAACTATTTACATTCTTCGAGCTCCACAAAGTGGAGCAATGAAGTGACACAAAGTATTCCATAAACCTAAACTGCGCACATGCTTCGCGCTCAATAACGTGGAGCCGGGAAGCACACAGTGTGTTCTGAATGAAAAATATGGACTGTCACGGCGTTCCATCCACTCCAATAGCATGAAGCACTAACACCATATCACAGCCTGTCCGTGCAAAATGCCGTGACTGACTTCATATTTTTCACGAGGAATATACTGTGTGCTCCCCGGACCTCACAGCCTGACATTCGCGAAGCCCCTAAAAAAAAAGCAGAAGCTATTTATTTATAAGCCTTGAGCAGAATACTTGCATTATGTCCACCGAATCCCAGTGAATTGCTAGTGCATACTCAACAGGCTCTTCATAGCTTTCCTTACAGTAATTAAGATCGATCTCTTCATCAGGTGTCTCATAGCCGACAGTCTTATGTATAAATCCATCCTGGATTTCCTTCACACATGTTATAAACTCAACAGCTCCCTGCTGCTCCGAGCAGATGTCCTATCATAGACTTTGTTGAATTGATTTTAAGATTTGCAGCCTCATCACCGAACGCAAGCTTGATGGCTCTTGTCTCAAAGAGATCATTGTGATGTGTGCCTGTTCCGTGAGCATTGATGTATTTTACATCTGCCGGTGTGACACCTGCATCGCTCATGGCATTGGTCATGGCTCTTGCTGCGCCTGCGCCATCCTCCTGCGGAGATGTGATATGGTATGCATCCGATGAGCAGCCGTATCCGACTACCTCTGCATAAATCTTTGCGCCTCTTGCCTTTGCATGCTCAAGCTCTTCAAGGATAACTACTCCTGCGCCCTCACCCATTACAAAGCCGCTTCTTTCTTGTCAAACGGAAGTGAGCATTTTGCCGGATCATCCACTGTCGAAAGCGCTGTAAGTGCTGTAAACCCTGCTATTCCTATAGGACATACACTGCCCTCTGTTCCTCCGGCAACCATCACATCAGCCTCACCGTACTGGATGCTTCTGTATGCCTCACCGATTGTGTTTGTTCCTGTAGCGCAGGCTGTTACATCATTGATACTCTTTCCCTTGAGACCGAACTGGATAGAAACATTTCCTGCTGCCATGTTACAGATCATAAGCGGAACAAGCAGAGGATTGACTCTGTTTGGTCCCTTTTCATAAAGCTTTTGTGTCTCGCGCTCCATAGCCTGAAGACTTCCGACACCTGAACCGATGGCACATCCAACCATGTATGGATCTTCCTTTTCGATATCAAGTCCGCTGTCATCAATTGCCTGCTTTGCTGCAGCTACAGCGTACTGTGAGAATGGCTCCATTCTCTTTGCTGCCTTTCTGTCCATAAAATCCTGTGGGTTAAAATCCTTAAGCTCTGCTGCTATGTGACATTTATAATCTGTTGTGTCAAATTTTGTTATCCGGTCAAATCCGATCTTTCCGGCTTTTACCGCTGCCCAGAAATCGTCCACATTATTTCCGATTGGTGTTACTGCTCCAAGTCCTGTTACAACTACTCTTCTACTCATATTGCCATTCCTCCGTCAACAGACAGCACCTGGCCTGTGATGTAGCCTGCTGCATCTGATGCTAAAAATAATACTGCGTTTGCGATATCCTTTGTGTTTCCCGGTCTGCCAAGCGGAATCTGTGATAAAAGATTCTCCTTTGCCGCATCGGCAAGCACATCTGTCATGTCCGTCTCTACAAAGCCCGGTGCCACTGCGTTTGCTGTGATTCCCCGGCTGGCAAGCTCTCTGGCTACAGCCTTTGTGAGTCCTATAACTCCTGCCTTGCTGGCGCTGTAGTTGGCCTGTCCTGCATTTCCGAGTATTCCGGAAACTGATGAAATATTGATAATTCTTCCTGATTTCTGCTTCAAGAAATAGCGTGACATATGACGGATCGTGTTGAACGCACCCTTAAGGTTTGTGTTGAGCACTGCGTCATAGTCTGCCTCGCTCATCTTCATGATGAGACCGTCTCTTGTGATTCCTGCGTTGTTTACCAGAATATCTATGTGCTTGTACTCCTTGATGAGCGCTGTTATCATATTCTGGCACTCGTCAAAATCAGATACATTGCACTGATAAGAAACTGCATCACCGCCTGCTGCCTTTATCTCTGCAACAACGGCATCCGCCTTTTCCTTTGAACCATTATAATTTACTATTACAAAGGCGTGTGCTGCGGCAAGTGTAAGAGCTATCTGTCTTCAATTCCGCGGCTTGCGCCTGTAACCAGGGCATTTTTACCTGTTAACATACTTTTCAAAATCCTCCAGTTTGTCTATGTTTACGACTTTTACGTCTCTATTTATCTTTCTCATAAATCCGCTGAGTGAGCGTCCCGGTCCGATTCCACAAACTCATCTGCACCATCTGCGATAAGACGCTCGATGGTCTGCTGCCAGCGCACTGACGATGAAACCTGCTGTGTCAGATAATCCTTGACATCTGCCGGTGACTTCACATAGTCTGCTGTGACGTTTGTGATATATGGCACCTTGATATCGTGGATTTCTACACTCTCAAGTGCATCTGCGAGCTTTTCTCCTGCACCCTTAAGCATTGCTGAGTGGAAAGGTCCGCTGACCTTGAGCGGTACGCATCTCTTGGCGCCTGCCTCGCTGCATGCTGCTGCGGCGGCATCTACTGCTGCCTTTTCTCCTGTGATAACAATCTGTCCCGGGCAGTTATAGTTGGCTACCGATACCACTGAATTTGTCTCATCTGCTGTCTTTTTTGCAGATATCCTCAATGACCTGCGGATCAAGTCCTAAAACCGCTGTCATGGCTCCACCTGTAGGAACTGCCTCCTGCATGTAGATTCCTCTTTTTCTGACAACTGCAAATGCATCTGCCATAGTCATGGCTCCTGATGCGATGAGAGCACCATATTCCCCAAGGCTTAAGCCTGCTGTGACATCAGGTGTGATACCTTTGTCAATGATTGCCTGATATATAGCTGCCTCAACTGCAAGCATACATATCTGTGTGTACTCTGTAATATTCAGCTTGTCATTTTCCTCAAAGCATAATGCCGGAATATCCAAGCCTGTCTGTTCACTGGCAAGGTCGATTACTGCCTTTGCATTTGGCATTGTATCGTAAAACTCCTTACCCATTCCTATATACTGTGAGCCCTGTCCCGGAAACATAAATACTCTCTTACCCATTTTCGGTTTCTCCTTATTTCTGACAGGATACCGTAAGCCACGCTTTGCAGGCGGCCCGGTATCCTTAAATTTGCATGTAAAAGTGAATACTGTCTATTTGTTCAGTCCCACTACATCCTCAATGATTTCTTTGCAGGTTTCCTCTTTCTTTACGAGGCCTGCGCTCTGACCTGCCATGACGCTGCCATATACGGTATCTCCGTCTACAACGGCTTTTCTGAGTGCGCCAAGTGTCATTTTTTCGAGCTCTTCAAATGGAGCTCCTTCCTTTTCCAGCTTGAGATATTGTCTGGTCATCTTGTTTCTGAGCACTCTGATCGGATGGCCTGTGCTCATTCCTGTAACCTCGGAATCTATATCCTTGGCCTTAATGACCTTCTGCTTATAGTTTTCATGTACTATCGATTCTTTTGCGGTGACAAAGCGTGTACCCATCTGGACTGCCTCTGCACCGAGTGCAAATGCTGCATTGAAGCCTCTGTTGTCTGCAATTCCGCCTGCTGCGATAACAGGGATGCTCACTGCATCAACAACCTGTGGCACAAGTGTCATGGTAGTCTGTGCTCCGATATGTCCGCCTGACTCCATTCCCTCGGCGATTACTGCACTTGCCCCGCCTCTCTCCATGAGCTTTGCGAGTGCTACGCTTGCAACTACAGGGATTACGATGACGCCTGCTTCTTTCCACATATCCATGTACTTTGCAGGATTTCCTGCGCCGGTGGTGACTACCTTTACCTTTTCCTCGGCGATGATTTTTGCTATCTCATCGGCTTCCGGATTCATAAGCATGAGGTTGACTCGAACGACTTATCTGTCTCCTTCTTTGCAGCGACTATCTGCTCCTTTACCCATGAAGCCGGGGCTCCGCCTGCTCCGATGATGCCAAGTCCGCCTGCATTGGACACAGCGCTGGCAAGCTCATGGGTTGCTACCCATGCCATGCCACCCTGAATGACCGGATATTTGATTCCAAGAAGCTTTGTTATTTTGATATGATATCATCCTCGTCGATTCTAACTGATCTGCTACGATTTCCTTGATTTTCTCCAACATATTTCAGGAAATTGCCACCGGTAGCTCCACCTGTGTTAAGTCCCCGTGGCCTGTGTTGCCACCATTATTTTCTCCGGTATTTCCACCTGTGTTGCCACCGTTGTTTTCTCCGGTATTTCCGCCTGTGTTGCCACCATTGTTCTCCGGTATTTCCACCTGTGTTGCCACCATGGTCGCAGTCTCGTCTTATTCGTGTCTGTTGTGGTCTTATCCGGTGTTGTAGTTCCTGCATCAGGTGTGGTCACAGTCTGATCTGTAGGATTATTCTGCGTCTGGTCATCGGCAGGTGTATCCTGGCTGTCCTGATAATCATCCGATATTTGGGCATATGGCAGGAAATCTATTGGTGTAAGGTCAGCATGTATCTGATCCATGTAGTTCTTCCATATTTCTGCCGGGTAAGAGCTTCCTGTCAGTTTTTTGACTGTCTCAGGCATATCGCAGCCTACCCATACACATGTGGTGTAGTATCTGGTAAAGCCACAGAACCAGCCGTCCTTCTTATCGTTTGTGGTTCCGGTTTTGCCGGCGCAAGGCATGCCATTGTCCAGATTAGCGCTACGTCCGGTTCCTGATTTCATAACATCTGTCATGACATCTGTCATCATACGCGATGCTGTCTCTGTATATATGACGGTGTCCTTCTGCGATGATGTATATATGATATTGTTGTCAGAATCCACAATCGACTTTATACAGGTAGGATTCCTGTACATTCCATCGTTCTCAAGTGTTGAATATGCAGATGCCATCTCCAGTGTGGATACACCTGTTGTAAAACCTCCAAGTGCTGTTGCTGTGACATAGTCATCCTTTTTACGATATTGGTAAAATTCATATCCTTGAGATACTGTAAGCCTACCTTTGGTGTGAGCTCATCATATAGCTGCCATGCTACAGTATTCAGTGACTTTTGAACGGCAAACCTGATAGTCACATCACCGTAATATGACGCTCAAATGATGGTGTATACACAATGAGCGGCTTGATTGAGCTTCCCGGCTGACGATGGCTTTGGAAAGCACGGTTTAGCGTATGACTGACCGCATCCTGGCTTCGTCCGGATTTATGATATACACCTCTTTACCGTCGAAATCCACCTCTGATGCAGCACAGCCCAGCAGCTGTGCACCGAT